>ENA-UAZD01000009-UAZD01000009.1-human-gut-metagenome-genome-assembly--contig:-NODE-9-length-114195-cov-8.764684_pt1 | contig 114195 bp, 106 predicted proteins | sample MGYA00244112_ERZ654658 | MGnify/ENA primary metagenome ERZ654658 (study PRJEB26926, sample SAMN06164608) | human gut metagenome | biome: ENVO:00009003; feature: ENVO:2100002; material: ENVO:00002003... | reverse complement strand
CAGCGTCAGATGTGTATAAGAGACAGTTATTATGGAGAGTATGTTGATAACATTTATCCATTAATTGTTAACATAGTTTCAGGAAAGATTAATAAAGTAACTAAATTATGAATAGTAGTCGTTGTATTTTGTGGTTTGCCACTTGCTGTTTATTGTTGTCATGTTCTCAAGGCATAAACAATGACGATGTCATCACCATTCCATTGGGCGCTTCGGTTGGAAAGGACAATCAACCGATTGACCCTATGATGCTCAAAGTCGTTGATGTTACAAGAATGGAATCAACGGATGGCTGCTTCTTGAGAAGAGGTCGTTATTTTGACATCGATGATAAAAGTGTAGGGGTGTATGATGGTGAAAGAATTTTGAAGGTTGGCATTGGTCAGGGTAAAATACAGTTGAACATATCAAGAATAGGCAGGGGACCTGGTGAGTATTTGGGCGTGGATGGCTGTCGTTACGATCATGATAACAAGTGGTATGTTGTGACTAGCCTTTTGGACGGAAAGGTCATTTGGTACGATGAGAATGGTCGTTTGGCCAAAGAAATGACAGTTGGTGACCGTGGGGCATTCTGTCCTATGGATGCAGGCCACTATGCCTATGTTAAGCCATATGATGCGGACGAAGATTTCGAGATATATGATTCAGAGGGCAGTCTTATCCGCAGGTCTGTACTTGGACATAAGGGTGTGCCCACTCAGATGCTTTATAGCCAATCGTTCAAATGTTTTAACGGTCAGTACTATTTCGCCCCGACATTATCCGACACCCTCTATCATGTAAATGCAGAGAAAGATGTTCCATTCCTTGTCTTTGATAAAGGAGATAAGAAAATACCAGAGGAATATTATTCCAACATCACATCTCATGATCTGAGTGACTACATAAACTCCCTCTCGTTTTATATTTGTGGTGACATGCTTTTTGCGAGATTCTGGTGCAAGGGGAAAATGTTTATGGAAATATGGGACTTGACTGACAGGCGTTTGGCATTTAAGTCGGAACTCTCATCAGAGTTTGATGATTATGGATTCCCGGTACAAGTGAATGGCGAGACCGTGTATGTTTGGCCAGATGACGTGTCGGGAAATATCCTTTATTGCACACTGCTCCATCGCGAGGCTCAAAAGCTATTCCCGGATCTTTCGGAGGATGCTAATCCTGTCTTCCTTCGTATTTGTGTTAATTGATTTTTCGGATGTCAACAATTACCAGAATATGTGTAGCCTTGATAGAGGCCGCCTCGGTCTTTGAGTCCTGTTTAGGGCTTGTGCAGATGATCGGAAAAGCAGTCGGGTGGGATCATTCTGGTTTCATTTTGACAGGGACTTTTAACAATCCTGGGCCGTATGGTGGATTTGTGGCTGTCGGCATAGCTGTGGCTGTTGGACAGATAGCATTGAAGCATGACTGGAAATCTGAGAATTTGTTGGACAAGGGAGAATTGCTTTTATCAATTCTGACGTTGATTCTTGGCATTTTGGTTTTGCCAGCATCTTTTAGCAGGGCTGGATGGTTAGCCTTGGCCGTCTCACTGATTGTGTTGGGATTCTGGGAATTTCATTGGCGTGATTTCATAAAGAGACATAGACTTGTGACGGTATTGGCGGTGTCAATGGTATTATTGGCATGTATTGGAGCTTTTGCCTTAAAACCGAAATCGGCTCTGGGGCGTTTGCATATATGGCGTATTGAATGTCGTGCGATTGCAGAAAAGCCATGGCTTGGGCACGGTCATGGATCTGTGTTGGGTGTGTATGGTGAGACACAGGAAAAATTTTTTAGGGAGAAAGAACACAATGCTATAGTAACCGAAGTGGCTGGTTGCCCCGAATATGCTTTTAACGAATATCTTAAGATTGGCGTGGAGCATGGCCTTCCTCTAATGCTTGCTGTTGTTGCCGTAATCGCGTTAGCGGTATCTTCCTTGTTGATAACAAAACGATCTAGTCTTGCCTATGGGATGATAGCTTTGTGTGTATTCTCCTTTTTTTCGTATCCGTTAAGCCTTCCCCAATTTCGTGTCATTCTGATGCTATTCTTTATAGCTTCGCTTCCGAATGTTGGTTTTATGCGTTGGTTGCAAGGGTGTGCAGTTCTGTCGCTTTTAGGAGCAAGTGTCTTTTATGTCTATCCTAAGGAAAAACAGTCTAGGGTTATGCTGGAAGAATGCCGGCTGTTGGGGATTGATGTAATATCCAACCATGATGAGCAAGCAGTTGAAAGGTTGAGCGATTTATATTCGGTTCTTAAGAAGAATTATCGTTATTTGTATGATTATGGTTATAGCCTGATGCAAGTTGGAAAGTATAACGATGCATTAAAGATTCTTTCGGAAGGTGCTGCGATATCTTCTGACCCCATGTTTCGGAACATGATAGGGAAATGCTATCAGGCTCTGGGCGATTTCATTGCTGCAGAAAAAGAATACAATCGCGCACATTTTATGGTGCCATCGCGTCTTTATCCACATGTCCTGCTTATGGAGATGTATGTTTTAAATGGAAAAAATGAAGAAGCCATGAATATTGGTCACAGAATCATTTCCACTCCGGTTAATGTGGACAATCAAAATATGATGGATCTCCTGTTGCGGGCTCAGTCTTGCTTGGATACATTAGAAATTCAGATTGCAAAATAAATTAGGCATCTTTTTTGGGCATTACCTGACATATGTAAGAAATGAAATATTGGTACAAATTTATTGCTATTATAGGAGTAATATTAACTTCTTGTGAGAATAAATCTACCACGACAGTTTCTTTTCCTCAAAGAATTGTCGTAGAGAATTTTCCTAAAAATGAATCTCTTTCAGAATGTAGAAGTTTTTCAGTAGAAGCTGTAGGCGTGATAGATATCGCAGTCAAAAATAGATTGTTGCTGTTGGCTTCATCTTCGGATAGGGATAAGTATATATCAGCTTATAGTTTGGATGATGGTGCCTTTATCGGTAACGCCTTAAAAAAGGGAAGGGCGAACGGTGAGTTAAGAGGTGCTAAAAGTTTTGGAGCTCTTGGTCTTAGGACCTTTGGTGATAAACTTTATTCTTATACTTTTGATGGACAGAATAATCTGATTCGCATTGATTTATCGGAGTCTTTCAAACAGGAGCATACGGTGTTTGACCTGATTATTGAAAGAGCCCCGCTAGAGATTCCGCGTGCTTGTTATTGCAACGATTCCCTGTTTTTGATAACTTCTGCTGCGGATGATTTCAAAAGCAGAATCAGATCTTTATTAAATGTGAATGGGGTTAATGACGTACCTGAGCACCTCAAGTTTCTGAATAAGGTTAGCGTAAAGAATCCAGATGATATTAATGTTCTGTCAACATTAGTGGCATTTGATTCAGAGCGTCAACTTGTGGTGGAGGCAGGACTTCAGCAGAATTCAATACAGTTGTATTCATTGTATGACGATTTCGCTCGGACAATCATTATTGGAAAGCATTTGATGTCTATTGAACAGTTGGCAGCGGAGAGAGATGATCTGATAAGAGATCAATATGTACATATAAATGCTTATGATAGTTATTTTGCTGCCTTGTATTATGATGCCACTGAAGAAGAACAGTATAAAGAAGAAAAACTGCCCCGACTTCAGTTTTTCTCTTGGAACGGAGATCCAATCTGTGAACTGTTGGTGCCTTTCCCTGCTTCATCGTTTGACATTGATCATTCAAAAGGAAAGATGTATTTTTTGGACCGTATATCCGAGTCTATCAACGAATGTCCCTTGCCAGATTACTTAATTTGGGAATAACAAATCGAAAGAAATTTAGGTAAACCTAGATAGGTAAAAAATGGCTAGATGGATTATTACATTAGTGGCGCTAAGTGTGACTCTGTGTGGGTGTTCTTCAAGGAATATCTCCTTGGCGGTTTTCGAGAATGTGAAGTCTGTAAGGGAATTCCCCTGTTCTTCTACGCTTGAGAACGGTGAGGATTTGAACTTTGTCCCAGCAGGAGCCCTTGATATTGCTATAATTGGAGATACTATAATATTCTCGGTACCCTCTGAAAAATTTATATATGCTTATGACATAGCAGATGGAACTTGTCTAGGCTCATTTCTTCGTAAGGGAAACGGTCCTTATGAGTTTCTCAATCCGCCTTTTATGCAAGATTTGGTGATTTATGATGGTATTGTCGGCATTTATGATCCTGAAGGACATTTCTATGATTTTGACCTTGAACAGTCAATTAATCAAAGTGTGCCGAAGGTCATAAAAGACATTGAAAAGTTACCTAGGGAATTGAAAAGTTGTTTCAGGATAGATGATTCCTCTTATTATTGTCGAAGACTTCGCTCAGATGAGAAAGGGCAACAGCGCTTTCTTTGGTCAAGAGGAAATGAGACCTATAATGGTTCTATCGAGGCATTGAATGAGATTCTTCTTGAAGGTAAAGGCGATGGATATCGCCATAATTTGCTGTCGTCCATAGCTGCCTATAATAAAGAGAAAGATATTGTTGTGGAGGCTGCTATATATCAGGATGTCATCAATATTTACTCTTTGCGCAAGGCGTTCGAGTTGTCCATAGTAACAGGAGAGAATATTAATACGATAGAAGAGTTGTCAACGTTACCGTATGGCGATTTCAAGGATGCGTATATGGATCTTCGCCTATACGATGACTGTTTTGCCTGCCTGAGAGCAGGGAATTGTTTGCAATTCTTTGATTGGTTTGGAGCTCCATTGATGCAAGTGCTGCTTCCTAAACCTGCTACGGCATTTGATATTGACTGGGACAACAGATTCTTATACACATACAATATTGAAACTGAGAGGTTATTAAGATACAATATTGGAAATGAGATAGAGTAATATGTAATACGATTATGCTAACATTTTCTTAGTTATGAAAGGAATATTTTTTAGTATATAGAGGCTGCCATCGGCAGCTTCCATATTGGCGTTAGTCTTGCTGTTGGGTTCGTGCTCCAATGTAGATAACGTTTATGATTCAATGCGTAGGATTGAAAGTGATGATGCTCCTGCTTACAACAGTGTGCGGCTGGAACAGCTTTAGTTGGATTCCGTCCGTTATTCAGGTGAGTCTTTCTCGTGGGCGCAGGAGGGTCAAGGAATATGCTGCTCGGCGGCGACAACGTTCTGGACTCCCGCGACAGCCGTTATTTCGGCCTTGTGCCCGAGGAGTAATCGTCGGGATCGTGATCCAATGAGAAAAATTTACTGCCTTGATGCATATTCCGTAAATATTCAGTAAATTAGCGAACACTAAAAGGTTAGCACACGATGAACCTTAACCATAGAATAACCACGGCTGCGGTCGGCATATTCATTCTCCTTCTTGGGGCAACGCCTCTCCGGGCGCAGCGGCGGATGTCGCTTTCGGAGGCGATCGGGACGGCGCGGAGCCAGTCGGTGGCGGCGCTGGAGGCGAAGCACGCCTTTGTTTCGACCTATTGGGCGTACCGCTCCTATCAGGCGAGCCGACTGCCGTCGCTTGTGTTGTACGGCAACCTGATGAACTTCGACCGGTCGCTCACCTTGCTGCAAAGCTACGAGGATGGCTCCTTCCGCTACGCCAGCACCTACAACCTCCAGAACAGCCTCGGGCTTCAGGTCGCCCAGAACATAACCTTCACCGGCGGAAGGCTTTATGTCTATTCCGACCTTTCCCGCATCGACCAGTTCGGACTCAACAAGAAACTGACCTGGTACTCCCAGCCTGTCACGGTCCGCTACGTCCAGCCGCTTTTCTCCTACAACCAGTTCAAATGGGACAAACTCATTGAGCCTAAGGAATATGAACGTGGCCGTCGCCGCTACGTCGAGTCGATGGAGCAGGTCACGATCAATGCCGTGTCGGCATATTTCTCGCTCGTCCAGGCCCTTAAGAACCAGGAGGTCGTGAAGTCGAACTACGAGAACACCGGGAAGATGCGCTCCGTGGCGGCGGAAAGGATGAGACTTGGAAGCGTCACGAGGGCTGAATATCTCCAATTGGAACTCCGCGCGCTGAACGACAGCATCGCGATCGGCGAGAGCGTCGTCAACGTGCGTCAGGCGCAGATGTACCTTAACTCGATTCTGGGCTATGATGAGTCCGTGGAGGTGGAACCGGTGGTGGACGATGCCCTGCCGGACATTCTGATGGATTACGATCTGGTGATGGAGAAGGCGATGAGAAACTCGACGTTCAACCTTGACAATCAGATAAATGAATTGAACGCCGCCTCGAATGTGGCGAAGGCCAAGGCGGACAGAGGCATCTCGATGAGCCTTAACGCCCGCTTCGGCCTGTCCCAGACCGGCAATGGCCTGCCGGATGTCTATAAGGATCTTCTGAACCAGGAGGTTGTGGGTTTGACTTTCAGCGTGCCGATCTTCGATTGGGGACTTGGCAAGGGAAAGGTGCAGAAGGCCAAGGCCGCCGAGGAGGTCGTCAAGGCGCAGAACCTCCAGAGCGAGAACGACTACCGCAGGAAGATATTCACCGCCGTCGGCCAGTTCAACAACCAGCGTCAGCAGTGTCTGGCCTCCCGCAAGGCGATGGAGATAGCCTCTGAAAGGTACGAGCTGATGATGGACAAGTTCAGGCGCGGCTCGGCCACGGTGACCGACCTCACCAACGCCCAGAACGACAACGAGTCAGCGATGGCCAAATACATCACCGACTACTCCAACTTCTGGACCTACTACTACACCCTCCGGAAGTACGCCCTCTACGATTTCATCACGGGAAAAGACATCGACGTCAGCGTCAAGGAAATGGTTGAATGATTCAGAATCAATGAATATGAGAAAGAATATACTTGCGTCCCTTTTTGCCTTCGGCCTCGTCATGATGGCCGTTGCCTGCGGAGGAAACAAAAAGACGGAGGAGACGAAGGACGGGAAACTGACCTACACCCCTCAGATAAACGAGGTCACGGTGATGAAACTGGAAAAGACGGACTTCGCGCGTCAGCTCCTGTCCAACGGAAAACTTGTCGCCAGTCGTAAAAGCGCGCTGCAGTTCAGGACAACCGGAAAAATCGCGGCGATAAACGTCCGGAATGGTGAATATGTCTCCTCAGGTGCCGTCATCGCCGCCGTTGACCGTCCCGACTTGAAACTGTCGCAGGAATCCTCCCGGCTTTCCCTCCGGAAGGCCGAACTGGATCTGTATGACTATCTTGTGGGACAGGGATATTCCGCCGGGGACACCACCTCGGTCCCCGCCGACCTTTTGGCCATGGCGAAGATGAAATCCGGCTATTCCGCCGCCAAGAACGATTTCGCGCGCTCGTCCTACGAGATTGCCGGAACGGTTCTCCATGCCCCGTTCTCCGGGCGTGTCGCTGACATCAAGCAGAAGCCGTTCGACCAGAGTCCGTCCGGTACTTTCTGCACGATTGTGGACGACAGTGTGCTGGAGGTGGATTTCTCGGTGATGGAGTCGGAATATTCATTCCTCTCCGTCGGTCTGCCGGTGAGGATCCGTCCGTTCGCTGACGAGACCAAGGAATATTCAGGGAAAGTCACCGCCATCAATCCTCTCGTGGATGAGAAGGGGCAGATCTCCGTCACCGCGCAGGTCCGGAACGACGGCTCGCTGATCGATGGAATGAACGTTCGTGTGATCGTGGAGAGGATGATTCCGGGACAGCTTGTCGTGCCTCGCAGCGCGGTGGTGATCAGGGACAATCTGGACGTGCTGTTCACCTGCACGGATGACGGCAAGGCACATTGGACTTATGTCACGATACTTTATTCCAATGGTGAGTCCTACGTGGTCGAGGCCAACAAGGACAGGAACGCCGAACTGAACGAAGGCGACCAGGTGATTGTCTCCGGCAATCTCAATCTGGCGGACAACTCTGATGTGCTGGTAAAAAGGTAGGCAATGCTGAAACATCTGATAGACAGACCGATAACCGTGACGATGATAACCCTTGTCATCGTTGTTCTGGGCATTGTCAGCATACGTCTGCTGCCAGTGTCGTTGGTTCCGGATGTGGACATCCCGTACATAACCGTGCAGGCCACCTCCTCGGAACTTTCGGCCAGAGAGATGGACGAGAGTGTGCTGAAGCCTCTGCGCCAGCAGCTTATCCAGATCAACGGGCTTGAGGACATCGTCAGCGAGGCGAAGGACGGCAGCGGGACGATCCGGCTTACGTTCAACCACGGTTCGGACATCGATTATCTTTTCATTGAGGTCAACGAGAAGATTGACCGGTCCATGTCCAGCCTTGGCGACATCGCCCGGCCTAAGGTCTTGAAGGCCAGCGCCACGGACATTCCGGCGTTTTTTGTGAATATTACTTCTTCGGTCGCTGAGCCTGTCGAACCACAAGCTCAGGGACAGCCTCAGAATCGGTCGCTGAGCCCGTCGAAGCGCACCGAGCTTGAGGCCCAATCGGACTTGTTCCCCGTAACCGAGTCCTTCTCCCAGATGAGCCGCTTCGCACGTGACGTGATCAGCAAACGCATCGAACAACTCTCCGAAGTCGCCATGGTCGATGTCAGCGGCCTTGTCAGTGACGAGATTCTCATAATTCCGGATGAGTCCAAGCTACTCCAGGCAGGGATGACAATGAATGAGTTCGAGAGTTGTGTCAAGAGTTCCAACATCCGCCTTGGCAGTCTCACAATCCGTGACGGAGAGTACCGCTACAATGTCAAATTCGATTCCCGGGCTTCCTCCAGTGAAGACATCGCCAACCTCTGGTTCAAGAAGGAAGGCCGCCTTCTTCAGATAAAGGACGTCGCCAAGGTCGTCGTCCACCCGGCAAAACGAACCGGCCTCGTCCGCTCGAACGGAGAGGATGCCGTGTGTCTTGCCGTCATCAAGCAGAGCGAGGCGAAGATGTCGGACCTGAAGTCGGCCATGAACGGTCTGATGGACAGTTTCCGGAACGACTACCCTCAGTTGAGCTTCGAGATCACGAGAGACCAGACCCAGCTTCTTGAATATACCATCAACAACCTGCTACAGAACATCGTGGTCGCCCTCCTTCTGGCGAGCGTCATCATATTCCTCTTCATGAGGGACTTCCGCTCTCCGGTGCTGGTGATCCTGACGATGCCGGTGGCGCTGATATTCTCGATGCTCTGCTTCTATGCCATCGGATTGACCCTGAATATTATATCCCTCTCCGGTCTGCTTCTCGGAGTCGGAATGATGACTGACAACACGGTCATCCTTGTCGATAATATAACCGGCCGCTGGCAACGTGAAGGGAACCTGCGCTCCGCTGTCCTTGAGGGCACGAAAGAGGTGAGGGGAGCGATGCTCAGCTCCGTGCTGACAACCTGCGCGGTGTTCATTCCGTTGATATTCATGAGCGGCATCGCCGGGGCGATGTTCTACGATCAGGCTATGTCGGTGGCCATCGTGCTGCTGACCTCCTACATCGTGACCATCCTTGTGATTCCGGTCTATTATTACTGGTGGTTCAAGGGTTCGGATGGTTTCCGTCCGAGTCCGCTTTTGGAGAAAATCAACTTTGACGAACCGATCCGCCGCTGGGACGACAAACTTATGGAATGGTTCATCCGGCACAGGCCGGTCGCCTGGAGCCTTCTTGCCGTCTCGACCGTCGGGCTGGTGTTCTGTTTCCTGGAGATGCCGAAATCCCGTCTGCCGGAGATGACCCAGACGGACGCGATAATGAAGATTGACTGGAACGAACACATTTCCATTGAACGTAACACGGAGCGGATCAGGGATTTAGAGAAAAAACTGACCGGAAGCGTGGAGCAGATGACGGCTCTTGTCGGTTCTCAGCAATTCATTCTGAGTCATAGTGGTGACCAAGGAATTTCCGAAGCGTCCATCTACGTCAATTGCAAAGATGCCGGCACATTGAAAAAGGTGCTGGGCGAATTGAAGGATGAGATGGAGAATGAATATCCGGAAGCGGTATATTCATTCGAAGCTTCAGGGAATATCTTCGACATGGTTTTCGCCCGGAACGAGGCTCCGCTCGTGGCGCGCCTTCGCCCAGTGAGGAACAGGGAGGTTGAGGTCGAACCGTTGAGGAATATGCTCTCCGAGGTCAGGGAAACGTTGCCTGGAGTGGCCGTGGCGGATCCTCCGGTAAAGACTGACGCTCTGTTTGTCGCTGATCCTGACTTGCTTGCGCTTTATGATGTCGGTTATTCGGAACTTGTGTCGATTCTGAGGAACTCGCTCAATGAGAACCGTCTGTTCAACATTGTCCAGGGAACCAGCACTGTTCCGGTCGTGACAGGCTCCAACGCCGCCGGACTTTCGGAGATCCTGCATGGCACTTTCATCGAAAAGAAAGGCCTTGACGGGGAGACATCCCGGATTCCGGTTTCAAATCTTATGCGACAAACCTTTGCCGAGGATTTGAAAACTTTGGTCGCAGGCCCGGAGGACAATTACTACCCTTTGGCTCTCGATGTTCCGTCGAAGGACATGAAACATGTGATGGCCGCGGTGAGTGACGTCGTGCGAAAGAATGGTGACTTCGAGGTCGGCTATTCTGGTTCCTGGTTCTCCAACAGCAAGATGATTGATGAGATGATCATCATAATGCTGGTCGCCATAATCCTGCTCTATCTGATTCTGGCCTCCCAGTTCGAGTCTCTGGTCCAGCCGCTGATCATCCTTTCGGAGATTGTCGTGGATGTCTCTGTCGCCTTGCTGGTTCTATGGATTTTCGGGGTCAGCATCAACCTGATGTCGATGATCGGCCTGATTGTCATCACCGGCATCGTCATCAATGACTCCATCCTGAAGATAGACACGATCAACCGGATGCGCAAAGCTGGGGAAAGCCTTGAACGCGCGGTCATCGACGCTTCATCGCTTAGAGTGAAAGCAATCATAATGACTTCATTGACAACCATTTTGGCCGTCTGTCCATTCCTGTCAAGGGGTAGCATGGGCGCGGACCTCCAGTACCCGATGTCTCTGGTGATCATCGCGGGAATGCTTGTCGGAACCCTTGTCAGCCTGTTCGTCGTGCCGGCGTTGTATTATTCGATCTACAATGGGAGAAAGAAAAAATAGACTTTCTCCATTTTCGGTCGTTCTGATTATGGTGGCGCTGTCCCTTGTCGGGCTGGCGGCGTTGCCGCGTCTGAACATCCAATACACCCCGATGACGGAAGGCCGTACGGTCTATGTATCTTTTTATTATCCCAACGCCTCTGCGGAAATCATTGAAAGCGAGGCGACATCCAAGATTGAAGGAGTCTTGGCGGGGATACGCGATGTCACAGACATTTCCTCTGTTTCACGTAAAGGTTCAGGCTCCGTTTCTGTCAAGTTCCGCAAAGGCTCGGACATGGACGCGGCGCGCTTCGAGGTCGCCTCGGCGATCAGGAACGTTTACCCAAGCCTTCCTGATGAGGTCTCCTATCCGGGAATATCCTTGTCTGGCGGCGGACGGGTCTCGCGGATATCCTATCTCGTCAAGGGCGGGATCCCTTCCCGGGAGATTTCCAAATATGTCAAGGAACACGTCCTCAGCCATTTGGCCGCCATCCCGGGAGTCGATAAAGTCAACGTGGACGGCGGTGTTCCTTTCCAGTGGGTGATCACGTTCGACGCCGACAAGATCCAGTCCGTAGGAGTCACCGCCGATGAGATCGCATCGGCCTTCAATTCATATTACCGTGAGGAAATCCTCGGAATGACGGAAACCTCTGAAGGATTGATGACGGTGCGTCTTAAAGAAGCCTCGGACAAGGATTTCGGATCGATTCCCGTAGGTAATTTCAAAGGCCGTGTGATTCACATCGGGGACGTTGCCCAGTGGCGCTATGAGGAAGCGGTGCCGTCAAGTTACTATCGTGTCAACGGTTTGAACACCATTACTTTGACGGTGGAGATAGCTTCTTCGGCCAACCTGTTGACTGTCGCTTCCGCCGTCAAGGAAAGGATGGCGGAGCTTCAGAAAGGCTTCCCTTCGGAAATCACCGCCGGCATCGCCTACGATTCCTCTGAGTTTGTCAGCGAGGAACTCAGCAAAATCTATGTCCGTACCGCCCTCTGCATCTTGATTCTGTTGATGTTCGTGTTCTTGATCAACAGGTCGTTGCGGTATATGCTGATCATTGTCTTCACTTTGACGGTCAATGTGTTGACCGCCTTGATGATCTACAGTTTGGCAGGTCTTCAGATCCACATCTACACTCTTGCCGGAATCACGGTCTCTCTCGGAATAATCATCGACACCTCGATCGTGATGATCGACCACTACGCCCATTTCAAAGACCGGAAGGCTTTCCCGTCCATCCTTTCGGCCGCGGCCACGACTGTCGGCGCATTGATGATGGTCCTTCTGCTTCCGGAAAAGGAAAAAGCCAACCTCGTGGACTTCATCTGGGTGATTGTCATTAACTTGGGACTGTCGCTGATCATCTCCTACCTGTTCATCCCGTCGCTGATGGAATATATTCCTGTAAGAATGTCGGGTGGCAAGTCTGGGCGTTCCCCAAGGAAGCTCCGCCGGATCCTGCGTTGGAACAGGTTCTACGCTTCCTACATCGGCTGGGGGGTGAGGCATCGTTGGGTGTATGTCCTTTTGTTCATCGTGGCGTTTGGAATCCCACTCTGTCTGCTCCCTACCCGTCTGTCTGATTATGACAAGGACAAGGCGGACAGGTTCGACAGATTTCTGGACAAGATTGTCACCTGGAAACCTTACGACAGGAACCGTCAGTTGATAGACAAGATAGCCAGTTCCTCCTTCGGTCTGTTTTACAAATCCTTGAACCGCTCCAATTTCTACCGGGAGCCTGAAAAGAAACGTCTGATCATCAATGCCGGCATGCTTGAAGGCTGTACCGTGAACCAGTTGAATGATGTCGTGAGGGCGATGGAGAATTATCTGTCGAAGTTCGATGAGATCTCCGTATTCACCACGTCGATATATTCCTACGACAACGCCGAGATTTCGGTGGAGTTCAAGCCTGAGTATGAGAACTCAGGTTTCCCTTCCGTGCTGAAGTCCGAGGTCACGAGGATGGCGATCAATTTCGGCGGGGCGAACTGGAGGGTCTCCGGAATAGACGACAATAATTTCAACAACAATGTGGTGTCGTCTTCCAAAAGCAACCGCATCTCGCTGAAGGGCTATAACTATCAGGAACTCAGCCGCTACGCAGAGAAACTGATGGCCTATCTCTCCACAAACCGCCGTGTCCAGGGCGCGGAGATCTGGTCGGGAGGTTGGAACGGCCGCCCTTCGATTGAGTTTGTGCTGGATTATGATTTTGGGCGGATGACGCTCGCCGACATCAATCCTTACGCCTACTACAACGCTCTGGGATCCTTACTGTACGAACGGAAGATCGGAACTTCTGAATATGATGGTGGAGCCGTCGATGTTGTCCTCCGTTCCTCGGATCTGGACAGATACGATCTCTGGCACGTTCTTAACTCTCCGATAGATGTCGGCCAGAAGAAAATGACGCTTTCGAGTGTCGGGGGCATCGACAAGCAGCGGACAGGTCTGACAATCAGAAAGAGCAACCAGTCCTACGAGCTTGTTGTATGCTACGACTTCATCGGTAGTTGGGAACTCAGCCGTTCCCTGTCCCAGAAGGCGGTCAAGTACATGAACGATGAGGTACTCCCGATCGGTTTCAAGGCCGAGGTTCCGGGCTGGGGCTGGTTTGACACCGCCAAGCAGCAGTACGCCTGGCTGCTGTTTTTGATTCTTGCGGTGATGTACGTGATGCTTGCGATGACATTCGAGTCGTTCCGTTACCCGCTCGCAGTGATCTTCATGGTTCCGGTCTCTTTCATCGGCCTCTTCCTTGCCTTCGGCCTATCGGACTTCTCCTTCGATCAGGGCGGTTTCGCCGCCTTCGTGATGCTCAGCGGCATAGTCGTCAACGCCGGCATCTACCTCATCACCACCTACCAGTCCCTCCTCGGTGAACGTACACAACCGGTCCCTGAGCCTGTCGAAGGGCCGCTAAATGTGGTACGACAATCTCATCAACCTGCCGAAGCGTCCAGCATCCGTCTCTACGTCAAGGCCTATTCCCGAAAGATCAACCCGATCACCCTCACCATAGTCTCCACCATCCTCGGCCTCCTCCCGTTCCTGACAGACGGCCCGGAGGAAGTGTTCTGGTTCGACTTTGCCGTCGGCACCATCTCCGGCATGCTATTCTCGATCCTTGCCGTTATATTCATCCTTCCGGTCTTATGCGTCAGCCGCAAATAATGATTGTGGATTCATGCAATGAAATGTTCCGGCAAATAACGTAGTGAACAGATTGGATTTTTGATCGTCTTGGGTTATCTTTGCATGAGTGTGTTATTATATTGGAGGCGATTGGTCCTCCTCGGAGGTTGTGGTATGAAAAAGTTCATAGTCGCTGGAATACTCATGGTTCTGTGCACCGGGCTTCAGGCTCAGTCGGTGGACACTACATCTATTTATAAAGACAGGAAGGACAGTCTGAGCGCTGCTGTTTTTGTCGGGCATCAGGAGAACAGCATTTCAAGAGGTAAGACATTGAGAACGGAGCTCATCTCCGCCTCAGGACTTCAAAAGATGGCCTGTTGCAATCTGGCGGAGAGTTTTGAGAACTCGGCCAGCGTGACTGTGGGCTATTCTGACGCTGTCACCGGGGCGCGTCAGATAAGGCTTCTGGGGCTTTCCGGGACATACACACAGATGTTGGACGAGAACCGCCCGGTGATGAGGGGAATCACCGCTCCTTATGGATTGTCTTACGTTCCGGGGCCGTGGCTGGAGAGCATTCAGATCGCGAAGGGCTCTCCCTCCGTGATCAACGGCCTGGAGTCGATGACCGGGCAGATCAACCTTGAGCACAAGAAGCCGACCGAGGAGAAGCCTCTTTTCATCCAGGCTTCCATGATGAGCGACACGAAGGCGGATTTCAACGCGACATCAGCTTGGCAGCTCAGTCCGACAATATACACGATTCTTTTGGGGCATGTGAGCGGTAACTTCAAGACTTACGACATGAATCACGACGGTTTCCGGGACGATCCCAGGATGTTGCAGTTCAATGTGGCGAACAGGTGGCTTTACTACACGCCGGAACTTCAGGTGCGATGGGGCGTGAAGGCTGTCCGTGACCGGCGTCAGGGTGGAATGGACGGCTACGATAAAGACCGGTTACACTCATTGGTCACCGAGCCTGTCGAAGTGACCGCTCCGGCCCGCGGATCTGTGATTCGACAGGACTCACCAACCGCCGAAGTGACCTCCATCAAGGAATCACTCTCCGGCACCCCTTGGGGCACCGACATCACCAACAGTCTCCTGAACGCCTACCTGAAAGTCGGCAAACCTCTTCGTGAGGACGGCTCATCCAGCATAGCCGCCATCGCTGACTGGTCGTGGCAGAAAAGCGACTCGTGGTTCGGCGCGTCATCCTACCTTGCGAACCAGCAATCAGGTTTTGTCAACCTCCTTTACAGGAATATGTTGAATGAGTCCCACGACTTCACTGTCGGCCTTTCCGGCACGTTCGACCACATCGACGAGGCCGTCTCAAAACTGGACTATGGCCTGTGGAATATGACAGACGGGAATATTCTGCATCCATATTCAGGGATAGCGGATCATTTCTTCGGAGGAGCTTACGGGGAATATACCTTCCACGCCGGGGACATATTCACATCAATTGTGGGAGTGAGCGCCGATTGGTACAAGGGAAACGGGCTCAAGGTGGCTCCGAGGGTGACTTTGAAATATTCACCGGCGGAGTGGCTCGTCGCGAGGGCGAACGGCGGCAGGGGATTGAGGTATGCCGATCCGGTCGCTGACAACATCGGTGTGATGTCCACTCATAGTTGGCTCAAAGGGGATTGTATGGAGCGGTTGCTGGAGGATTCGTGGACATTCGGAGGGAATGTGACTTTCTACTTGCCGTTCGGGGTGGATCCTTCCAAGACTTACATCAGTTTTGATTATTTCCGCACTCAGTTCGTGCGTCAGTCGATGGTGGATTATGAGGTGCCGGGGGTCGATGTGAACGGCGGACGTGAGATCTGGTTCTTTGATTCAGATGGAAGACGCTCATATTCAGACAACTGGCAGGTGGATTTCAATGTCGAGCCGTTTGACCGTTTCACCGTGGCCTTGACCGGGCGCTATACTAACGCGTGTCAGGAGAATTATGGTGGCGAATTGGTGGAGAAGCCGATGCTCAGCCGCTTCAAAGGAGTGCTGAACCTCCAGTACAAGACCAATCTGAGCAGGTGGATATTCGATTTCACGGCTTCTGTTAACGGCTCGGCGAGGGTTTATGATTTTATGAAGGATTTGAGGGATGGGGATGGTTCATTGCTTTACGCTGACGGGCGCACTCCGGTCTATCCTTTGCTTTACGCACAGATTACCAGACGGTTCCGAGGATTTGACATCTATGCAGGAGTGGAGAATATCACGGATTTCACCCAGAAGCACGTGCTGGTGGGGGATAGGAATGCTGCCGGGGAGTGGTCTCCATGGACTCCGGGATTCGACGCCAGTTGTGTCTGGGGGCCGATTATGGGGCGTCGGATCAATCTTGGTGTGAGATTGACGCTCTGGAGGGCTACAAAGAACGATTAAATCATTATCTTTGCATGATGAACCTTGGCGTGGACTGGTGCGCTGTAATTTTAAGGGTTATGAAAAGAATATTGTTGTTGATGGCGGTCGCGGCCATGATGCTGGCTGCGCCTTTTGCCGCGGCTAAGGCTGCACTTTTTGAGGGTTTTGTCACGGAGAAGCCCGCTGACAAGAATGTCGGTGAGGTGGTTTTCGCTACGAACATGCACTGTGACAAGTGTGTGAACAAGCTCAATGAGAATCTGGCGTTCATCAAGGGTGTCAAGGACTTGAAGGTCTCTCTCAAGGATCAGACAATCAAGATCAAGTATGACAAGCGCAAGACCGATGAGAAGACACTTGCGGACGCCATCAAAAAACTTGGCTACAAGGCCGATAAAGTGGAGAAATAACGATTATGAGTCAGAAACCGTCTATCCCTAAGGGAACACGTGATTTCGGTCAGCGGAACATGGCTGAAAGAAATTATATCTTTGACACCATAAAGAAGGTCTTCAGGACTTTCGGTTATGCGCAGATAGAGACTCCGGCGATGGAGAATCTGTCAACCTTGCTCGGAAAGTATGGCGAGGAAGGCGACAAGCTTCTGTTCCGGGTTCTTAATTCAGGTGATTGCTTCTCCAAGGTCAACTTTGAGGATTACCGCGCGGAAGACGGGGAAGTGAACAGTGTCGCTCTTTCCAAGGAAGTTTGCGAGAAAGGTCTCCGTTACGACCTGACCGTACCTTTTGCCCGTTTCGTGGTTCAGCACCAGAACGAGATTTCCTTCCCGTTCAAGCGTTTCCAGATCCAGCCGGTCTGGAGGGCTGACAGGCCGCAGAAAGGACGCTACCGCGAGTTCTACCAGTGCGACGTGGATGTGATCGGAAGCAAGTCTCAGGTCAATGAGCTTGAGCTTGTGCAGATTGTGGACAAGGTGTTCAGTCTTCTGGACGTGAATGTTTTGGTCAAGATCAACAACAGGAAGGTTCTGACCGGCTTCGCCGAGATCTGCGGATTCCCGGACAAGGTCGTGGACATCACGGTCGCGATCGACAAACTGGACAAGATCGGCCTTGAGAGCGTCGAGGAGGAGATGCGTGAGAAGGGACTGACCGATGACGCGATCGCCGTTATAGAGCAGATCCTCAGACTGTCCGGCTCAACTTCCGGGAAACTGGCTTTGATGCGTTCCTTGATGGACGGTGGTTCCGCTTCCGGACTCGTCTCCGAGACCGGTCTCAAAGGTCTTGACGAACTTGAGGAACTGTTCGGCCTGATTGAGGCGGCCGGAGTGAAGTGTCCTGTTGAGATTGACCTTTCCCTGGCCCGTGGCCTGAATTACTATACGGGTGCGATCTTCGAGGTCAAAGCTCTTGACTTCCAGATCGGAAGCATCTGCGGAGGCGGTCGTTACGACAATCTTACCGGAATCTTCGGTCTTCCTGATATGTCAGGAGTCGGCATCAGCTTCGGCGCCGACAGGATCTACGATGTTCTCAAAGGCTTGGATAAGTTCCCTGAGTCATTGGCCTCCAGCACCACGCTTCTGTTTGCATGTATGGGTGCCGATGAGCTTCGCTATGTCCTCCCGGTCGCCGCCGCTCTGCGTTCCGAGGGCGTTTCCGTCGAGGTTTATCCGGAGCCGTCCAAGTTGAAGAAGCAATTCGACTACGCCGGGAAGAAGTCCATCCCGTTCCTCTCAATCAACGGCGGCAACGAGGTTGAGGCCGGCACCATCCAGCTCAAGAACCTCACCACCGGCGAACAGAAGTCCTTCGCCAAGGCCGACATTTCAGGAATGATGGAGTTTATGAATATACAGGAAGAGGAACCGTAAAGCATTCATCAGCCGGAAGTCTCCTTCTGAAATTTTGCACGTTACCAAAATTTCAGAAGGAGACTTCCGGCTGAGTAATTCAGAACCGAACATATTTTATATGCATAGATCATTTTACACTCTTTGCACATATTTACACATGTTTTTTTTGAAATAGTTTTGCATTCCAGAAAAATATTCTTACCTTTGCAATCCAACATCGCGGGGTAGAGCAGTTGGTAGCTCGTCGGGCTCATAACCCGGAGGCCGGAGGTTCGAGTCCTCCCCCCGCTACGAATTTGCCGCAACTTCTTGCAAGTCAAGGAATTGCGGCAAAATTGTCAAAAATGCTGCGCCAGATTTGCGCCAAAAAAATTTGCTGTCTGAGCCGGTTCCTGTCAAACCTTTGTTGGGGAGTTCGAAAATTTCCCCAACAAAAAAAATGTCTTCAAGTCTCCGCACGACGAATGGCTTTATTCCGGCAAAGGTCGCCGAAGGAAAGCGTTGGTATGTTGAATTCTATTGCCTCGATCCGGAAACCGGTCGCATGAGAAGAAAGAGGGTGTCTGTGCCTAAGATAAAAGGCGTGACCGCCCGCAGAAGGTACGCCAACGACATGGTCATCAACATCAACGACCAGCTCTCGCAAGGATGGAATCCCTACCTGACCCTGAACAATCCGGAGGAATACACTCTTTTTGATGATGTTTGTGAGAAATATTACCGTTACTTGTACAAGTTGACGGAATCGGACATCATGCGCGTCAAGACCTACAATGGCTACACTTCGTTCCTGAACGTGTTCCGTGGCTGGAACAGCGAACAACACAAACCGGTGTGCTATGTCTATCAATTAAAGTCATCAGTTGTCTCGAAGTTTCTCGACTGGCTATGGCTTGATTGCGGGAAGGCTGCCAGAACCAGAGACAATTACCTCTCTTGGCTTCGCAGCTTTGCCGGATGGCTTATGGAGAAGAACTACATCAGCGAGGACTTCACGGCGAATCTTACCGCCGTTCAGGGTAAGCGCAAATGTGCAAAGAACCGCACCGTCATCCCGAAGGAGACGATGCTTGCCATCCGTGAATATTGCAGCGACCGCAACCGCCACTATCTTTTGGCTTGCTATGTTCTCTATTATTGCTTCATACGCCCTAAAGAGATGAGCCACATCAGGATCGGTGACATTTCGGTAAAGGGAGGCACCATTTCCGTCAGGGCCGAATATTCAAAGAACCGGAAGGATGCCGTGGTAACCCTTCCTGATTGTGTTCTCAAACTGATGCTCGACCTTGATGTGCTGTCAAGCCCCGCTGACTGGTATCTTTTTAGTTCCGGCTTTCGTCCTGGACCTGCACACCATCCGGCTAAGCATTTCGGAGACTTCTGGACCTACCATCTGAAGAAGGATCTGAGGCTCCCTTCCGAGTACAAGTTCTACAGCCTCAAGGACACCGGCATAACGGATCTGATCAAGGCCCGCACCGATCTCCTTTCTGTTCGTGACCAAGCCCGTCATCACTCACTCCAGATGACCGACCTCTACACCCCTCTGGAGACCCGCGCCGCCAACGAGTCCATCCGTCACCACGAGTCCTATTTCTAACCATTTTACCACTCGACAAGGCTGTAGGAGAGGCCGGCGCCGATGTAGGGGAGCGGGGTGATGCGGTTGTCCTGGATGGTTATGCCGTAACCGGCCTGGATGCCTACTGACCAGTGGTGTCTTTTTCGTGACGGCGCGGAAATGATCTTGGTGACTGTCTTCGTTTCCGGAAAGACTTGTATCAGATCGAGGCTTGGCTGGTAGCCGGACACTACCGCACGATAGTCCTTGTCGGAATATTCCTTCCGCTCCTTGGGGAGCTGGACGAATGTTGTGTCGTGGATGATTACGATGTCGGGATAGGCGACAAGGAGTGTGTCAGTGATTGTGGTTAGGATGGGGACGGGGTACTCCACGGTGACGGTGTCCCTTACGATCAGGGTATCTGCCTTGGGTGTCTCGATGGACTCGGCGACCGCCGCACGGTAGCCCAGCCTCCAGCTCAGGACGGAGACAGCCGCCACCAGCGCGGCGACAAGCAGAAGGATCCACCCCTGCTTCATCGCCTCACGCCTCCGAGCCTGTCAGCCCACCGCTCCGTCCAGAAGTGGGTGTAAGGCTTGTACTTTTTCTTCCCGCAAAGGTCGTAGTGGACGGCGGCGTGGCAGAGTGACTGCAAACCTATGAGAGGGAGATAGAGCGGCCCGAGCATCCTCGACTGCCTGACGTGGCCGAACTCGTGATCCACTGTGTCATCGCTTGCGAACCAGTTTACCACGACATATTCTCCCAGCGCCACCGCCTTGCCGCTGGCGAGCGAGTCCGTGCGGAGGTACGGGATGCCATGTCTGGGAAAATAGAACCATTCCGCGCCGGTCTTGTCCGCCTTCCGCTCGTAATGCTTCTGGACGATGATTCCCGCGACATTCTGCGGGATCTGCCACGCCCACAGAAGGGCGTAGGTCATTCTCTTCAGTAACTCTTTCATAATACTTTAATATTAGTGTCAAACGCAAATTAATTATCAGAATCCGAGAATTCAGAGCCTTCGCCCCTTGTACCGCCTGTTGTAGAGCAGCTGCCGACGCTGAGGCCCGCCCTTGCGGTGACTGATGTGTACGAATGTCGGATAGAGGATCATCTGATCCACCTCCCTCCAGATCTCCGGTGTTTCCCTGACAACCTTAGCCAGCGCGTGGGGGTCTTCCGCTGCGATGTCGGCGGCCTCACCCTTGACGTGCTGCGAGGTCGGGACTCCTCCCACCGCTTTGTTGAGCTCCGGGCATCGATAGCCGCTGTTTATCCGCAGCGGATGCCCCACCCTGTCCCTGAGCGGCTGGATAACCCTTTCCGTCAGCTCCTTCACCGCATCACGCACATCGAACGATGTGATCACGTTGCAGATGCCCTTGCGCTCCGCCGCCGGAGAGGTCTCGAACTCTCTGTAACTAAAATCCTTACTGATTGTTCCCATCATCCTTTTCCTCCTTTACGTCTCTGTCTCCGTTATCGATGCTGACAGCCCCCTCTATGTTCGCCCCGGTCTTAGCTTGCACCACGGCCTCGATGACCTTGGCGGCGTCCACCTTTACCTTTGCCTGACGTCCGAACCGACAGAAGTACCAGTTCTGGGCGATGGAGATCAGCTCCACGCCTATGACGACAAGCATTAGCCCGGTCTCGATGACCGTGTAGCCCGTCGCCACGGCGAGGCTGGAGGCCAGCACCGACCAGCAGAAGTACTCCACCGCCTTGCCTATCGTGCGCCTTATTGCGCGGCTTATCCTGATTCGGTCGCCCTTGCACCGGGCGGCTCGGAGGCCGAACACGAGGTCGATCAGGATGACCACGGCGGCTATGATGAGATATGGCAGCATCCGCACGAAAGATTGTTGGAAGAACAGCAATAGTGTGGCCGATATGCCCGTGCCGACCACGACACTCCCCGCGGAAGCCTCGTCCGAGAGGATGTGGGCGTAGTAACTGTCCATCATGGTTAAACTATTTATGTCGATGATCATGTCTTTATTTTGGTGTAATTAGGTGATTTAATCAATCGCAGAAGTATCTGCCTCCTGCGTTACTGTACAAGTAGCATAGACAGTATTCCCATCAGTGCTTACCAATTGTACAGTGCCGGTTCTTGAAGAGCCGGTGTAATTTGCCCTTGCCACAAAGTCAATGTAGCGGTTACCGGATCCCTCGGTACCCCCGTTGTTGACAATGCACCAGTCCGGGAAAGTCAGTCTCCAACCGACGTTGTTTGAATCTGTGATATTGAAAACCGCTCCGTCGCCACCTCCCTCAAATGTCAATGAAGGCGAGAGATCCCAGGTGACATCTGGTTCTGAAGCATCCTGTGTACATTCACAAGTTGCAATAACAGCCCCTGAACTTGTCAACAAACTCAAATCAAAGGTTCTCTCAGCAGCGCCATTAACATCTGGATGTATGTACATAGGAGTTATGTTACGTTCACCTCTACTGAATGGTAAATTTGCAGTTTTAGATGTTCCGTCTTCAGAATAGGTAAAGGTGACATAGGATGGCCCATCAATCGTCCAACCTAAGTTGTCCGGGTTGTTAAGGGTGAACTCCAACCCAGCGGGACTCGATTCTGATTGCCCCAGACTGTCAAAGCGGAATGTAGAAGGAACATCCCAAGAAGGCAGGATCTTGGATTCCTGAATTACGTTACAAATGGCGAGGACATTGACAGGTACGACATCGGATACTTCCAATCGTACAAGACCGACTCTTGAAGAGCCGGTGAGATTTGGGGAGCAATTTATCTGTTCTTCAGCTCCGCTAACATAACTCATCCATGGTTTAAAAGTTTGAACTTTCCAACCCACATTATCAGGATCACTGACCGTGAAAGCGAGATAGGAAAGACCCTTATGATAAGTCTCTGTATCTCCCAAGCTCCAAGAAGGCAGAACCATAGATTCCTGATGAATTTGTATGGATGCAGTGGTTGACTTATGACCCTTACCCTCAATGCCCACTTTAATTTCTCCATCTCTTGTCGAGCCAGTAATATTCCTACCCACAGTAGCTTTTAAAGTGAGTTCGTCAACGGTTACCCAGGATGGATTAGTAAAGGTGTAAGAAAAATCAGTAATGTCCTCAGTAGCACCCGAAGTATAGGTAGCTGTTTGAGATGGTACTACATGATTAACTATATCAACATCACCTCCGCTTTTTGGTACGGGTACACCAACACTATTAGCCAGAACATCAGAATAGGTTACCTGATTGGCCTGCTGATATACATCTATGTTTTGAGTTACTTTAGAGCTATTCCAGGTTATAGTGGCCGTAACCGTGTCAAGTTTAGTCCTGGCTTTGATGGTTGAACCAAGATTCGAGCCGTTTACCGTTTTAGACAACGTGATGGTAACATCCGAAGATGTAAGAGAAATTTCTTGGGATTCTCCAGAAGAATAATCAATCTTGCCAGAAGCCGAAACAAAATTTGGTGAGTCAGCTGAGCCACCAGATGCTGGGATATCGTCTAATGAAACAGAAGCTGAGTTTAATTTATAGGTAGCCTTGTTGGATCTCTGTCTTACATAATCGGTGTCAGTTAAGGTTTGACCATTAACTACAATGGTTATCCAGATATCGACTCGTTTATCCTCATTGGTGATATTTTTCCCCAGAGAATCAACAACTAATTCACCTGTGGAATTATTCAGGTTAAAGCTATATGGAGAACTTGGTGCCTCACCACTATAGTCATAGCTTACAGTATGAGAAGTGTCGGATTGGGTAATGGTTCCTCCACCGGATGTCTTGCCGTTCCATCCCCAAGGAATTGAGAATGAATAAGATGGAGTAGCAGTGCCACCTTCTGCACCAATATCCCAATTGGAGTATCGTAATCTGACTTCTGCCCCATCAATGCCATAGGTCTTCTCACCTGCTGCTTGGGTAATAGTAATGGTTTCAGAAGATGGATATGGATTACCCGAATCGGTGAGCTTGAAAGTAATATTCTTAGAGATCTCTGTCTGATTCTCCACCACGTCAAAGGAGATCTCAAAAGTGTAAGAAGCAGAAGCCCCAGGATCCCCGGTTATAATATGGGAAGAACTACCATTCCAAGTATAAGCTGTCCCGTTCACTTTCAGGGCGAAGTTTGAAAGTGAAGAGGGGTCGCTGAGTTGATATATCTTCAGAGACGGTGAGTTGCTAGTGCCAGTGATTTTCACGGTGCCACCCAGAGCTGTGACAGAATAGGAAGTCTTGTCTACCATGATAAACTCACTAGCTCCATCCTGCGAGAGAACTACAGAATCAGAGGCTCCACCAGAGGTAACACCTTTGATAGAGCCAGATCTACTTGACCTTCCAGTATGAGAACTTGCCTTTAGTGATCTTGTCCCTGAGCCACTTCCTGTAGACCCGGATACTACGGTGATCCAACTTGGTTTTGCCATGATGATCTGTTTTTTAGAATAAATTAGAAGATGAGAGGGGTATCACCCCCTCCCACCTTATGACAGTCTTATTCAAGAGTCCAGCTGTCGTTTGACTCTATAGTGAGTGTCTTGGATTCTCCGGCAGCCACAAAGGTGAGGCTCTCTGGAGTGAGGTTGATGTAGGAAGAAGACCCCTGCTGACTAAACGTGAAGTCTCTGGTGGCAGTCTTACTGCCCTCGCCGGTGACAGTAACTGTCACTACGAAGCCTCCACGAGGCTCAGTAGTAGGGTTGGCTCCAACAGAGACGATGCCGTCAGTAGAGAGAGCAAATCCCGTTGCAGCGGTCTTGACCTTTGGACTGAGATCAAAGACAACCGCAGCAGTAGTGCTGGCCTCTGTTCTGGTAGCGCCTGAAGTATAGGTGACAGTCTGCTTGGCACCAACATTGGAGTTATCGGTCATGTTTCGGCTCTGGGTACCGTCAGCCTTGAGTGAAACCTCTGTGGCAACGGCGGAGTCAAAGGTGATGTCACCGTAAGTGGCGGTGTTGGCAGCTTGATATACATCCACCGAACCAGTCTTAGTCGCCGTAGTCTTCCAAATGACGGTAGCAGTGAGAGTGCCTTTCTTGGTTCTGTTGGTGACCATAGTACCAAGTGAAGCAGCTGAAACTGCCTTACTGAAGGTGATGGTACAATCATCAGAACCGTTGGTGAGGGCAACATCACTGGTGACTGAACCCGAGGTATAGGTCTTTGAACCCTTAGCTGTAACCGTAGCAGAAGATACTGAACCTCCAGAAGCTGGAATGTCAGCTGGAGCAGCCAGTGTCACATCCGTAACGGCATAGGTAACGGAATTGGCTTGCTGACTAACTGAAACCTCTTTGGAAGCAGACTTGCCATTAGCAGTGAGAGTGATAGTTACAGTGCCTGAAATTACGTCTCCAACCGATGTACTACGAGATTCCGCTGTAACCTTACCCGTAGCTGTGGCAAGGGTAAGAGATGAAGGCCATCCGGTCTCAGTTGCATAAACAACAGTGCCACCGGTAGTAATGGTGCCACCACCCGAAGTAACACCGTTCCAACCCCAAGGCTGGGAGAATGAAACTGAAGGGGCATCAACGGTACCACCGGCAGCAGGGATCTGCTGATAAGTGCCCACGGTGATGGTAACAGCACCATAAGACTTGACACCGGCAGCCTGAGTGATGATGATAGCATCAGTGACAACATCACCATTACCATTCTGAAGCTTGATCTCCAATGTTCTGGCGGCCTCAGTCTTGTTCTCTGGGATCTTGACATCGATAGTGAAGTTGAACTGAGCATCCTTACCCGGATCGTCATCAATGCCCGTGTCAGTCTTACCGTCCCAGGAATCATCATTGACAGCATTGACTTGGATCTTGTAGGCAGCCCCAGAGATAAGTTTGCCCGTAGTCTCAGCTACCTTGATGTTTGCTGTGTTTGCGGTACCTGTGATCTGAATGGTGTCAGAACCATCAGAGTTGCTACCCTTTGCAGCGGCATTGTAGGTCTTGGTCGGCACATTAATGAACTCAGCCTTGCCGGCCTGAGAAACTGAAGTAGTGTCGGTTGCACCTCCAGTTGTTTTAGCGGTGATTGTTCCACCTCTCTGCTGACGCCCCGTGTACTCAAGGGCGGTAACAGTTGTGGAATCTTTCATGGAACCTGAGCTCTTGCCCAGTTTGATCCAACTCGGTTTTGCCATACTTTTTAATGGTTTTAGAAAGTTAATAAAAGAATCTTTGTTAGGTGTTTAGTCGTTGTATTTGACTCCAAGAGTCCAGGAAGCATTAGATTCTATGGTTAGATCTTTAGTGCTCTCAGGGTCTTGGAATTCTAAGTTCTCTGGAACAAGTTTGACAAACTCTTCCAGAGATTGATGCTTGTGCATCATCAAAGCCCGGAATACACTCATAGCTTAGGCTTTTGGAAATTCTCCCCAGACAGCCAGAGACCCGATCACTGAGACCACATATGTGTGATCAGCTTGAGTGACAGGAGCCTCTCCATTCATCCATTTGATGGTAGAGTCTCCCACGATAGCATGAGTGGTTGCTCCCACTTCGATAGTATAGACAGTCTCTTTGTGAGATGCGCTTGCCTGAACAATGTAATCGTCCTCGAGCTCTGGGACATCTACGTAGGTGACACCGTCTATTCTAGCCAGTACTTGTTTTACGGTCTCATTCTCATATTTTATCTGATCTGAGTCTGTGACATATTGGCCCTCTAATGGTCGTCTTAGTTCGCCATAGATCTTGATATAATCTGCCATGATATTCTAAGTTTTAAGAGATAACAATTGTCATAGAGCCAGCACCAGGAAGATCCTTAGTTCGATAGCACTTGTAGGTTCCCAGTGGAGTGGAAGCCTCTACTGGAGCCAAGAACGGAACATCGAAACCACTAGATGTAACCTTGTTGATTGACATGGTGTTAGGGACGCAGAGCCACAGGTACTTAGTAGCTTCATCATTGGTGAGAGTCTTGGTACCATTGAGAGAAGAGCCTCCCTTAGTCAGTGAAGTGATAATCAACTCATTTCCTGTGGTGGCCTTAGAGAATCCATAATAGACTGGTAGATAGAGGTTAGCACTGACAGGCCTTGGTGAGTTCTTTATAGTAGTAGAACCCTTTTTGGCAGTGACTGAGCCAGATTTGTAGCCCTGAGTAGAGAGAGTGAATTTCTCTGAGCCCTCAGCTACATTCTCCAGGGTCTTAGTCTCGCCGTTGAACTGGATCTGGACAGTGTCAGCTACTACTGGCTTAGAGTTTCTGAGAACCCTGAAAGATACACTGACCTCTACTGAGTTACCTGTCCATTCTGCCGAAGACGGCGAGATGGAAGCCTCAAGTGAAGTCGGGAAGCAGTAGTCCTGCAGCTCCCTTATGGCTCCTGTCACGACTCTGTTCTGCACGCAATTCTCACTGGTCTCAGAAAGTTCGGAGTCAGGCTTGCAGGATTCACCTGGTGTGGGATCAGGGACATCTCCACCGCCCGATGTCTCTTTATCCACATAGAGATTGACAATACAACTGTCTTCCTGAACCCCGGAAGCATCGTTGCATGAGGCAACCCTTATGACTCCGTGCTGAAGTATCCTCTTCTTGATGCCGGCGCCATTGACGAAAACGACTTCCACCCCATAGTCGCCTATCGGGAGAGATCCGGTTTCAACGAGTCCTCTGATCTCGTTGGTTGTGACAAACCGTGCTTTGACGGCGACTTTCCTGTCGGAACCTACCACCTTCGCCATTATTTCGGAGCAGTCCTCCAATTCGTAGGCTCTGTCTTGGCCGAACGTCAGTCCTTTCGACCAAAGGCAGATCCTGATAGGGAAGTCATTCCCCCTGACGACATGGAAAATGTCGTTTTTTTCGTTGTATGCGCAATGATTGTTCATATTCATTAATGTCTAATGTTTGAGTTCTTGGTTATCGTTCCTCCGAGGGGTCGAGCGTCAGTGCGGTGGCGAGATTACTGGAAGTATCTGCCTCCTGAGTTACGGTACAAGTAGCATAGACAGTATTCCCATCAGTGCTTACCAACTGTGCAGTGCCGGTTCTTGAAGAGCCGGTGTCATTTGCTATTGCAACCAGGTCGGTGTCGCGGTCGCCGGATCCCTCGGTAATCCCGTCGCTGACAATGCACCAGTCCGGAAGCGTCAGTCTCCAGCCGGCGCTGTCTTTGTCCGTTATCGTGAAAATCGCTCCGTCGCCACCCGCCTCAAATGCTTGCGTCGCCGGGAGGGACCATGTGGCGGCCCTTGCCGCCGCCTGCACAATCGTGAACGACTTCGAATATGTTCCCTTGCCGTCCGTTCTGGTTCCTGTTACCGTGACTGTCCCGACGCGCTCGGAGGCCGTGGTGTTCTGCGCGAAGGTAACCTTAACCGAGGAGGATTCGATGGAGGCCGCAGCCGCCGAGAGTCCTCCGGACACCGTCGCGTTCAAACCCGTAAGGTTTTGGTAGGACATCGGATTCGTCAAAACAGTGAGCGTGGCCTTAACCGTGGCACTGTTCATGGAGAATGTGATTGACGGTTCCTGCGATGCCGCCGATTGGGTGATCTCGCAGGTGGCCGCGGCGTAATCGGTTTCGACGGCATCGCAGATCAGCTTCACATGACCCGTCCTGCTGTCTGAGGACGTGTTCGGGTTGACATATATGACAACATCCGAATCAACCGAGATCCAGTCCACGTCAGACACCAGTCTCCAACCCACAGAGTCGGGATCGGACACCGTGTAAGGGAGACCGACCCCGCCAGAGTCAGCGGAAGACTCCGCCGCCAGATTCCATGTCGGAATCGTCTTGCAGGCCACCGTGGCGGTCTTGTTTGAATCCATCACTATTGTCTGCATTCCGGAGCCAATCATCCCATTCTTGTAAGCCCACACTTTGACAGTGGTGTTCGCCCTGAACGTCATTGGCCCCGTGTAAGTCACAGCGTCAGCTATGGACGATTGCCCCGCGACATATTCAAGAACCTTCACGGTGGCTCCCGGTGTCGCGCAGTTCACTGTCAGGGTATATTCATTCACCACGGCGGCCACGGTGAGATTGCATCTTGCCGTGAATCCGCCGTCGTTGGTTCTGACCCTTATGACTGCCGAACCGGCGGCAACCGCCTTCACTGTACCGTTTTGGTTGACCGTGGCGACATTCTTTTTTGATGACTCCCATGTCACCGACCGGTCGGTCGCTCTTTCCGGCACTACTGTGGCCACCAATGTTTCCGATTCGCCGACAGCGAGGGATAGCACGGACTTGCTCAGACTCACACCGGTGACGCTCACTGAAGCGCTCTTGTAGGTGACAGTGACTGATTTCTCCGCATAGACGCTTGAATTGTCCTTGCTTGTCGCCCGGACCTTGACCGTAGAACCGTTCGCTCCTCCCTTGACAGTAAGCATCCCCTTCTCATCGATGGACGCATAGTCCGAACCGCTCACCACACTCCAGATTATTCCTCGCTGTGTCGTGTTCGACGGTGAATATGTCACCTGGAACTGCGCCGTGTTGCTTACGTCGTTCACGGTGGACGGCCCGAGGATGCCAAGTCCTGTGATGTCGATGTCCACTTTGTCAATGACAGTGTTGTTAGGGTTTGCATAATGCCACCTGAACGTCAGGCTTCCGACGGATCGATCCGTCAGCGAAGTCTTGAACTCGTCCACGATGATCTCACGTCCAGCTCCGTCCTTCTCGATGATGTACCTCTTCTTTGCGGCGAGGAAATCAAGCCAGTACCCGTTCATCCCGACACTCTCGATGAGCCCTGAGTTCTGCTCGAAGGTCTTCGAATAGTCATTCTCCAGCTCCTGCTCTATCCCTGAAGTCACGAACACCTGAGTCTCAGACTCTATCGAGCGGCTGAAATTACCTGTCGCATGAATATATTCATACGTTCCGCGCCGCCCAAGGAACTTGTACGTCTTCAGTGGCAACCGCATCCTCTTGATGACGAAAGAATATACCGTTGACTTGCTTCCGGAACATTCTATCCAAACATCATAGGACACTATGTTTGGCACGTCCAATCCCTTTGCGGAAGCAATCGCCAGCATCGTGTCAGCGGAAATGTCAAGGTCATAATATTTCAGATTAAAGCTATACGTGGGACTGAGCTCGTAGTTGCTGGATGAGCCTCCGGCAAGATAGTTAAATCTGACATAGGTGGAGACATCACCCGCCATCCTGTAGAACCAGAGTCTGTCTTCGGCTCCGACATAGACAGGAGATTTTTCCGGCCTTGTCGTGAATATGGTCGCGGCAAGCGACTTGTAGGCGAACATCCGGCAAGGCAGCACACTGAAACTGTACGAGCAATACGACGTGCCTTGCGTGGCTGAGAATACTCCTGTAATCATCCCGACGCCGTTGCCTTTCAGAACCCTGAGTATTTCCCCCGCCGGCAACCGTACTATGCCAGAGTTTGGAGTCACCTCAAAACTCATGACCTCCTGATTGGGGACAAAGGTGTTGAGCCTGACGGAGATCGTCACCGTGTCATCCGATTCCGTTGTCAGCGTCAGCCAGGAACTTTCGTCCGCGAACTGTATGTTACCTGTAAATTCCATTACTTCCGTTATCCGGGGCGTAGATCCCCTTGTCTATGGCAAAATTACCACATGTAACATCCTTGGGAAAGGACATCAGATTTCGATGAACTCGCCTCTGGTGGTGACCCTGTCCGAACCCGCCGCCACCGTTACCGAGAGCTTCGCCACGATCCATTTCCTCCCCCTGAAGTACACAGGCCTGTACAGCCTGAAGTTGTGCAGCTCGACAGGCGTGAGGTTCACGTCCACGGCCACCCTCTGCCTCGTCTTTCCCAGCCACTGGGCGAATGCCTTGTGGTACTTGTCCCAAAGGCCACCTGGGGTCAGATCTTCCGTTCCGACAAACATCGCTTCACTTTGTGTTATTGGCTGAAATACACCATGGCCAAAGAACTGTTCCTCATAGGAAATACCGATGTAAACCTTGTTGTCGCGCTCATCACCAACGGCATTCGGTTCGATTATAGCGGCCATTTTATAGGTCCGGAATGTATCAGATGAAAAGATCTTTTCAGGAGAACATTTTGGAAGCAGAAAAACCGTACTATTGTCATAAACATCGGCGTCATTCACTTTATTCTCGATCGGCTTTGCCCCTTGGAACAAAACATCACATTCGTATGCCGTTTCTGTGTCAACAGTGACACCACCTCCTGTGCTTGAGTACCGCTTCTTTACGATTCCATCGTATTGCCTTCCAGAATAGACATCCCCGGTGCTTCCTTCTAATACAACATAATAGTTCTCCTTTGAAGTAAAGTGTTCAAGTATGCCTTTAAGGTTCCCTTCCTGAATCAACTCAACGCCTCCGTTTTCAATATTCTTTTCAAGCTCATCTGAATCAGACGTAGAGTCGCTATAAAACCCGAATTTGTAGGACATGGCTGCCTCCTCCTCAGAAGAAAAGCCATCGCTGATCTTATCCGTCCAGTCATCAATGTCGGATTGGCTGAAAACCTCGCCATTATGGATCAGGCGTATGTCGTTTCCGTCGTGGAAAAGGGTAGAGCAAAAGATACTGCATAGGTTTTTCAGAAGGTCTGAGAATGAGATGTCGGGGAGGAACGATGCGATGTCCGTTCTGTAACTTCCCGATTGCGATGGCTTCCCTGTTGTCTTTGATTTAGAACTGCCAGGCTTAACCACATCGCCATATAGATATTCATGGTATCTTCCCAGGATGGATAATTCACCCCATCCGTTTCGAAGCAGAACATCGCTTGGTATCTTGACCGGGCATCCTGTCAGGATGGCTCTGATCGGCACAGCCGGAATAAAGGTCTTGTAAGCTATAGATTCCGAAGCGCTGATATAATTGTAATACTTCTGTAAGTACAAAAGACTGTCAACATTAGCTATACCATATTCCGGTTCCCCTGACACCGGCAATCTGCTGGCTTTTGAATATGGCTGAACAGCCACGTTGTTCTTGTTTATGAGCAAAGGCGTTGAGAACTTTGCGGAACGGCTTGGGATGGAACCCGTGTCGAACTCCAGGATGCTCTTCTCCCAGATCTTCCCCTCCAGTTCCACCACTTTCTCCGTGAACGTGTACATCAGACATCCGTCCTCGATGCCGTCGTACACCAGCGTGCCGGTCACGAAAGGCACGCCGCCGATCCACACCGAGGCCTCCAGCCTCTTCACGTTCGGAGCCAGGAACATCGCCGGAGTGTAGCCGAACACCTTCCTGTTCACCGGCGACGGCGGAAACGAGATCTGCGTGCTGAAAGCCGAAGGGATATGCTCCTCGTCCAGCATCGGGTTCTCCATCTCGATCTGGAACTCGAACCCCTTCGTAAGATCCAGTTCCGTGTAGTCCTTTGTCAGTATCCTAACCATAAATTCCCCATTTATGGCACAAAAATAGCCGCCCTCAGGCGGCCACAAAGGACAACAAGATTACTCTTCTAATTTGAATTTTTTCAGCACATAAGGCTTGATGGCCGGGGATTGTCGGACGTGGTCAAGACACTCTTTCAGGTCTTCTTCCTTTATATGTCCAAGATATTCAGCGCTTTCCAGAACCCTTTCGCTACTGAACTCCCTCACTGTGTAGCAATCCACATAGCTGTCGTGATCAAGGTAATCATTGTCCGCAACTTTGACCAAATGCTGATATGGTGCGATCTGGGCAAACATGCTTTCATTGATCCGCGTGTTCACCAAAAGGGCGGCCAGCACACCACCATCATCAGTCTGTCCTATGATAACAAATCTTTTCGGTTTGGAGTCCTTCCCTTGCTTGGGCTTAACCCTGTCCTCCGGAAACATCTCCATTTTCAGAACCTGACCGATCCCAATCGCCCGCTTCCTGAGTTTGTCAGGAAATGCTCCCAGTTCCATCATGATCTGGCAAACCATTCAGTATCAAGAAAGTCCTTCAGGTACTGCAACGCATCATCAGAGGCGTTTCCTTCCTTGGATATATTCATGATGTCCATCTCCTTGAGGGAAGTGCCACTGTTGAAAGCGCGGCTCCACTCCTGCCCGTGCGTGTCATCCATGATCTGACTGAAGGACATCCCGGCAACTTTGCTGATTCCGTAGTTCAGACATTCTATGTCAGATAGGGAAAGAAAATCCATGTCGGGTCTCTCTTTCGCTGAAAATCTCTCATTCTCGAAAGCTATGGCATCCGAAGCCAAATGCATGTCATCTGCCTTATGGTAGTCGAGCACACGAGAATCGCCACGTGCCATTTTCAGAATATTGTAGATGTTGGACGGTACCGGCCCGAACGGCAAAGCGCAGATGCAGTCCTTGAAGAGGGGAGTGCCATACCGCGCAAGGTGGTTCTGCTGCGCATAGTAAGCCGCCTTGACAAGGCTGTAGATGTCCCTCTTACCATCCTTACTATGCGTCAGGATGTAGAGCAGAACCGCCTTGATCACCAATATGTCATCTTTCCCAAGCCTCATGGATCTCCGTGTATTTCGTTTGCATATCATTTGTGTTTACAAAGGAACAAACTTTAGACCAAAATTCCAACACTTTCCGCTGATTTTCACTTTGTTCGGTGGATTCTTGACGTGAAGACAGCCGCCTTGAGGCGGCTGTATGGGACGGCGGGATTGTCAGAGTTTCTTCAGTTCCACCGGCGGGCCGACCTTGAGGTACTCGTCCATCGAGGCGGTGATCATCTTGAATATCTCATCTGCACGAATCCTTACATTGTTGAGAATCTTCTTGCTGCGGCTGGCTCTCCAGAACCAAGTACGGTTGAACTTGTCATCGTTGGTTGACATGCAGGTTACAAAATTATTTCGCCATTGCGCTGAAATGTTCTTGAATACCAGATCAAAACTCCCATCACGGAAGACAAGAATTACATCTCCGAACAAATCACCTCTTGTTTTGCCGAAAAGAACATCGAAGTACCGGCCTCGAAAACTTTTTGTTGTCCAATCCAGACTGGAACGCGAATATTCCAACCCAATATTCTTTTGTGGCCATTCTCTTACGGCCTCTCGGATTTCATCAATGTTCTTTTCTGGCATCGAATATGTCTTCTTGAACGCCAGCGTGTCCGGATCTGCCAGCTTCCTTCCGAAGCAAGTCCCGCCGAACCCTATCAGCATTATAGCAACAGCAATGATTAACCTTCTCATACTCATTCGGAATTAATTGTCAGACAAATCCTTGCAAAAATCACTCCGTAACGGTGTCGTGGCGGAGGATGTCGAACTCCAGCTCCTCGTTCATGATCTTCCTCAGAGCCTCGTCCAACTGGTAGAAGGCGGTGTTCATCGTCCTGATCTCATTGTCGAGCCTTCCGTCCATCAGCAGTTCCTTGCTCTCGCACATCCGCTTCTCCCACTCGGAGAACCGGTCGGCGATCCGGAACAGTTCAATCCTGGTCTCGATGATGAAAGAGTCAGCCCCGATCTTGTGGCTTTCAGCGGCAGCAGCCGCGTTGTTTGAATTAGTGTTTCGCATAACTAATTGAATATAAAAACCCTCCGCTAAGGTCTGCGAAACATATTTGAAGCCTTGCGGCAAAATACTGTCACCGCTTTCGCCGGTAACGACCATACGGAGGGCAAATTTCCCTTAAAAATATGTCAGCAATCCATAACGGGATAAAATCAGCCGCTAAAGAGTGCCATCAAATATGTTTCGCATCACAAATATGCAACTTCGTTTTTCAATTTCCAAGTGTTTTGCGAAAAAAATGCAGAAAAACTTTCGCTACCTGCCGTAGGTACTCCGGCGTTTAGCCCTGTTGTACTTCTCCGTCTGCTCGATGATCCCGTTCTTCCCCAGCATCGACACATCCGCCTTGATAGGCACGGAAAGCCTTTTGTTCAGAAGCTCGATAGCCTCCAGCAACCTCTCATCGGTCGCTGACCTTGCCGAAGCGACATTCCCTCCGGACACCGAGCCGCTTCCGGTCACTGAGCCTGTCGAAGTGTTCGTAAACCCACCGCTTTCCCGACCGATAGCGGCTCCCACAGGATAGACCGCCTCGAAGTTCAGGCTCTTCAACGTTCCAGCCTTCCGAGCCTCCTCCATCGTCGCCACGAACGGCAGCAATGTCGGATTGCTCAGTCCGTCAGCCGGGATCACATATTCACCGCCGTTCTCACCCACAAGCACGGTAGGGGAGGAGACGAAGCCTCTCTTGTCAGGAGAGAGCCGCGCCTTGAAGGCCTTTCCGTCCTGAGCCCGGCGAGTGTTCACGAAGCCGCCCTCCTCCGCACCTATCGGTTGCGCCGCGATCAATGCAGTCTGCGCCGCTCCGAAAGCGGCAACGATAGCGGCAGGAGCCGCACCGGCTGGCCAGCCCCATTGCGCCAAGGTCTTGGTGACCGACAAAGCCGTGTTGATGATGGACTGCACCAGATTGAGCGCTTTCGTCCTCTTTGCTTGTTTGATTTCCATCTCCTCGCGCTTTGCCTCTTCCTCTGCTTCCATCTCCTCGACCCTCGCGTTGTACTGCTCCTGTGACACCAATCCGGCATCATATCTGGATTTCAGATCTTTCTTTTTCTTCTCGTTGTTCTTCTTGTACTCGTTGAATGCCTTGTTTTCCTTGGCGTTGGTAAGCTCGATCGCCTTGCTTGCCAGCTGGAAGCCTTCCTGCGATAGTCCTCCAACAGCATTTAGAGCTGTTGCAAGATTTTCCGCTTTATTTTTGCCGGTATCGATGTTCGCAAAAAAAGTGTTCCATTCCTCTTGCGAAACACCAAACAGGCTCCCTTTTCCAGTACCAGAGAGGAATCCACCATCGCTTTTGGCCTTTGAGACGGTCAACTCGTTGATCTTGGCCTTAGTCTCTTCAAGTTTTAGGTTGTACTTGGCAAGATCTTCTTGGGATAGTTTGATACCAAGAGCGTTTTTATCAGCAGTTATCTTTTCCAGCTCTGCTTTGAGCTCTTCAAGGTGTTTCAAATCCAGTTCCAGAAGAGCATAATCACGCTCTTTCGTTTTAGTGGCGGCCTTGCTGGAGTTTGGGCGTTCTGCCGCTATTTGTGTTGAAAAGTCTGCGGTTATGGAAGCTCGATCAACTTTGTAGCCGCTTTCCATTGTAGCAATGCGCCTGTCAAAACCATCTTGTGCTATCTTTGATAGCTTATTCTGGTGCTTCTTCTCAATGGCCTCCAGCACTGCCGCCTGATTCTCGTACAGCACCTGAGTCTCCTTGAATTTCTTGAGTTCAGCCTGGTACCGGGCCTCCTCACCGTCCATCGCCGCCTTTGTCTTATCCGTCTCCACCTCAGTGATGATCGCAGCCCCCTCCTTGGTCAGTTCCGCAGCCTTCTTCTCGTTCTCCTGCCGCTTCTTCAACGCATCCTCCGAATGCTTCTTGATCTTCTCCTGCAACTCATTCTCGATCTTGGCTCTGTCCGCCCCCTTATCCTTATGAGCCGCCAGCCGAGCCGTCAATGTCGCCACCTCCAGCTGATAGAGCCTTTCGTTATATTCCTCCTGTGAGGAGATCTCCTTCTCGTTGTACCGCCTTGTCAGTTCCGCCTTGGCCGTCAGGAACGCCTCGTCATTGCTCAATGACCAGAGGGCTTTGTTTTTTTGCGGATTTTGGAGGCTTGGTGGGTTTGATGGCGGTGTTGATCCCGACGGGGAGGAAGAGGAGGCGGCTCCGCCACCGGACACGTTCAGGTACTGGGCGGCGGCGAGGTCGAATCCTTCGAGTCTGTTCGCTGCCAGTTCCGCGGAGTCGCCAGAACCGCTCCACCATCTTCCTAACCCATTCTGCGAATCAGCCTTCGCCTTGGCGGCCTCTGCCTCTTTCTTCAACTGCTCCCGGGTGGACGCGATGTAGCTCTCCATCGTAACCCCCGGCCCCAGATCCGTCTCGGGGTTGATTTCAGCCAAGGCCTTTGAATATTCGGAGAAGAATCCCTGCCGGCCTCCAAGATTGATCAGCTCCGTCAGCCCCTCCACCATTCGGGTCAGCCAGTCAATCACGCTCTTGATCGGTCCGGCGGACTCCTTGAACGAGAGGATCAGCCCCTCCCATGCGGACTGGAGCAGTTTGACGGAACCCTCGACCGTGTTGATCCTTTCCTCGGCTGTATTCTTCAGCACGCCGTTGACATCCTCAAGCGAATCCCTCAGAGCCAAGGCAGCGTCCGCTCCGTCAAGGAACGTGTTGAAGGCGGAGACAGACCTTTTGTCGGTCAGTTCCAACGTGGTGTTAAGGTCAACTCCCTGCGCCTTCAGCTGTCTCAGCCCGGACATCAGTTCAGGGAATGTGCTTACAGGCTTGCCTAAGGCCACCGCCAGCTTGCCGCTTGAGTCCGCGAGGTTAAGCAGGATGTTCCTTGTGGCAGTGGCCGCGGAAGAGGCGTCAAACCCGGCGTTGGCCAGTGTGCCGAGCAGGGCGACCGTGTCCCTGAGCGAGAAACCGAATGTCTTCGCCACCGGTCCGACCGTGGCCATCGCTGTCTGGTAGTAGGAGAAGCTCAGCGCGCTGTTGTTGGCTCCCTGCACCAGCACCCCGAGGGTGTCGGCGGTGTCTTTGGCGTCAAGCCCGAACATCCTCAGTGTCGCTCCCGCCATCGCCGCCGCTTCCGGGAGGGTGGTCCCGATGGCCGTGGCGAAGTGCAGGACGGACTCCTGCATCTGCATGATCGCACCCTCCTTGAAACCCAGCTTCGCGAGTTCTGTCTGGAGCAGCGTGACCTGCGAGGCGGTGTATTCAGTGGTCCGTCCAAGCTCCATCGCCGAATATGTCAGCGCCTCGATGTCCTTGACGTTCTTGCCGATGATGGTGGAGAGGTTGACGTTGGCCTGCTCGAAGTCCACTATCTTCTGGAACGCCCTTGCCACGCCTCTGACTGCCCCGGCGATAGCTGCGAATGCCGCCAAAGCTCCGGCCTTGACGCTTGACAGTTTCTCAAGCGCACCCTTGGTCTGCCCGGACTGTGAGGTAAGCTCTTTAAGCCTTGCCTTGGTCTGCTGGACCTCGGCATTAAGCTTCTTCCAGTTCTCCGTCCCGGGAACGGCCTTGCTAAGAGCCGTCTGCGTCAGTTTCAGATGGTTCCGGAGTTCCGCCAATGTCTTGTTTTCAAGGGAAATGGCATCCCTGAGTTTGTTGTATTTTTCCCGGCATTCCGTCAGGGTCTTCTCCTGGTCTTTCAGGGTCTTCGTCAGGTTCTGGTGTTCCTGTGAGCCGGTCTTGCCAGCCTTCTCAAGATTCTTGAGTTCAGTCCTGGTCCTTTTGGTCGAACTCTGCAAATCCTTCATCTGCCTGTCCAGCGCAAGCATCTCCTTCCTGCCGCCATCCCCGTTGACAATCAGGTTCAGCCGAAGATCCTCATCCGTAATTCTTTTAGCCATATAGATAATAGTTTATTGTTTGCCCTGATCCGCCGCCTTTATCCGGGCGACGGCATCCTCCGTGAACTCGTTCATCAGCCGTTCGGCGATGGAGGCGAAAGCACCGAAGACATAGCGGTTGTGGATCCTGCGGTTGCTCTTGACGGACTGGTCTCCTCGCTGGAGACGCTTCATGTCCAGGAAGCGCTCGTAGGCCACGTGGACGAACGTCAAAGTCCCCGAAGCGCCGCTCCCGCCGGTCACAGAAACACTCCTGGACGACTCCAGCCGCCCGGAACGCTTCTTGACCCTTGCCTCGATGGCCTTGCCCTGATTCCTCAGAAGCCTCTGTCCCTCATCCTGAAGGATCTCACTAACGAAACGCGCCCTGACATCCATCACTCAAATGATAGTTCGATGCTGTACCCGCTCCAGCCGCCGAAGACGCTTGCCTCCGGAACCACATCCACCGAAGCCAACGCCAAACCCGTCACAAGACGGCAGTTCTGGCTTGAGGTCTCCTCGGCGATATAGGCCAGAATCAAATCCGCAACCTCCAGAAGCCGTGAATACTGCTCATTCTCCGATTCCTCCGTCTTATCCAGCCCAAGCCCCTTCTCCAACACGAAGATCACCGTCCCCAACTCTTCCCGGAACGTGTCAGAATCCCCGCGCTGATGCACCTCCGGACGCGCCACGAGAACCTGCACACCCGAAAGATGCGCCAGCTTGGAAGTGGCGTCCGACTGCGCGGTCGTGCAAATCGGATCTATGTGCCCACAGCACTTGCAGGAGTGGATCTTCAACCCCGAAAGGTACTCAGTGAGCCTTTGAAGCCTTGATAATCTGCTCATTTCTCTTCCTTTCCTTATAGTTATGCCACATAATCGACAACACCGAGAACAACGGCTCCTCATCCACCCGGTCGATGTTTCCAAGCGTGTTCTCCTTGGCCACCTCGACCAGAAGGTCATTCCACCCGAAGCTGACACCGGAATGCTTGTCATCCCCGGCGAAAAGCCTCGACAAATCAATCTCCTCCCCGTCAATCTCCAGAACACCAGACTGGAGGTACTTCAAGCAAGCCGAGAACCACATCATCACAAGGTTCTTCCGCCACCCTTTCAACCTCGATGCTCTGCGAATATGCACCCTCGCGTTCCGCTGATCCACATCGGGAACCATACGGCCTGCGCGGTTGGCCTTCCCTGACCGCACACGGTACAAAAAGGCGATGCACTCATCCAGATCATCTGTTTCGTGGCTCCTGAAGAACCTGTTCAGAGCCGCCGAGGCGTGCCTGAACTCCCCGAACGTCAGATCCTGGAGCAGTTCCCCCGGACCGTGAAGCCAAACAAGCCCCGAACGCACCACCGGCATCGGATTGGCGACCGAATCAAACGTCAGCGCAGCCGACTCCTCCGAAAAAAGGAATCCGAGGAACCTCTCGCACATCTGATAGACGTTCTCATCCCTTAAAGTAGGCCTGTGGCCGGCGAATATGTCCGTGAACCATCCTTTGACGGTTCTCCGTACCCCAAGCAGCATCCAAAGCACCCTTACATTGAAGTCCAACGGAGACTTTCCGTGCCTAAGGCACCACTCGAAGATCCGGAACACCCCACGCACCTGTTTCGGAGTCATCTCACTCCACGAACCAGGCACCTGTACGACCTTACCGGTCTCGAAAACCTCAATCGTGTTCATCACTCGGTGGTAAAGAATTTGTTCCTCCTGTCATTCACAGGCAAAAGCTTAGGGTCCACCTTCTCCTCGCTGATCAGCGCCGACAAATCCGTCAAAGCGTCCTTGACCTCACTTTTCAGATTGCCGACGTACCAGTCAATCTCATCCATCGTGGCCACACGGTTGGACCTGTTGCCCTGATAGGTAGGGGAGAACCGCCTTGCGATCTCGATAGGGAACACCTCAAGGCTCCATCTCGTCCCTGCCACTATCACGGCGCTCAGTATGGCCGCCCTTCTGGCCAGCGAGAGCACTCTTTCGTCAGCCGAGCCGTCGGCTATGGAAGCCCACTTATCCCCGGCGAACGGTCCTATCACCGCCCTTTGCCGCTCGATCACAAGCGCCTGGAGCAGATAATAGACATAGTAGCTTCCATCGACGGGATAGACAGCCTCGAACTCCTGAATATTCCTGACAATGGATTCGCCCGTCATCGTCCTCTTGGCCGACGCTTTCCAGTTCTCGTTGCCGGAAGTCTCCAAGTAGGTGTACAAAGCGTCCAGAGCCCTGAAATACCGCTCCCTCATTGCCCTGTCATCCCTGTCTATCTGCCATTCGTAAGGACTTCTCTCATTGTCATCGATCTTGACCTTCCGTCCGGTCGATTCGTGTGACACGGATGAAAGCTTGGCGTAACGCATCAACGCCAGACAAGCCACCGGAAGCCTCACAGCGGCCACAAGCTCCGGTTTCTCATCCTCATCGTAAGCCTCCGCGGCCTCCTTGACCACCTCCGGACTCACAAGCCGCGCCACCTCATCGGTGGCGAACCGGATCTCCGTCTCGATCAGCCTGAAAGGAGAAGAAGCGTACCATTGGCCGGTCAGATCCTCAAGTTCCTTGGAACCGTCCCGATTTCTGTTGAACAAATCCATCATAATCACTGATTTTTAATCCTGGCCGAGGAAGTAAGGGCATCCTCCGCCGACAACTGCCTGTGGAAGAACCCAAGTTTCAGTCCCTTGCCCGGGAAATTGAACGCTATCGCCTGGTTGACCGGCTCCAGAATCGTCTGCGAGGCGATCTCCGTGTCCGAAAGCAGGAACAACTTGAAGGCGTACAACAGTTCCGATCCTGATGCCAGCTTGCCGTTCACCATCACGTTCGACAGCGACGGGTGAAGACCCATCCCCGAGGTGATCGCCGATGCCGAGGCCTCCGAGATCTTCAACTGAGCCTCCACAAAGTCCTTCATCTTCTGGTCTATCGCCTCCACGGACCAAGACACCCGCCCTGTTCCGCTCTCCGAAGGCATGTCCAGCGAGTAGAAGAACTTTCCGGCGTTCTCCTTTCCGCTCAGCACGTCCTGCATCTGGCGCAGGAGCTCATCAGTCAGGGTGCTTATCTCGTTCTCGATCCTGGTGTCATCCCACGTCGGGTTTGCCATCCTCAGACGGTCGCGCCTCTCCTCCCAGTACTCCTTAGGAGCCTTCACCAGATAGGCAAGGTTGATGCCGTTGTCCGTGACGTACTTGAAGATGGTCGGTACCTCGGAACCCTTGACAATCCAGCGCAGCGCTCCCCAGTACTGAGGCACGGCGTAGAAATCCCTTGCGAATGAATATGTGTGATTGTACGAAGCCGAGGCTCCGAACCGTCCCGGATTCCTCCTGTCATAGACCGGATAGACCCTCACGCCGGTACCGACGCAGGAATGCTCGAAGTCCCCCACGACGATGTGCCTGACATCCTTGATCTCCCGGCTGTCCGTCCACTCCAGCCTTGCGTTCTTGGATGGAATATGCTCAAGATAGGCGATCCGTGGCTCCCTGCCTATTCTCCTGCCTTTCTCAAGGTACTTGGCGTCGAAGAATCCTTTCAGGTGCAGATAGTCGGTCATACATCCCTTGATGTAGCTGACATAGTCCCAACTGTCCAGCCATGCCTGTATCTCCCTGTCCTCCTCCCAGTGATGCACGATGTTCCCCTCCTGGTAAGCCAGCCGGTTAAGGAACACCCCCTGCCCGTAGAGGAGCCCCATCTGTCTCTCAAGGATTCCCGGTCCGAGGTTGTTCTCGTCAAGGATGTCCCGAAGGTGGACGGGGAGGTTGTTGTCGTGGCCGAACGGCACGATCTTCTGTCCGCAGACGGTCTGGGGCAGCTGCTCCCAGTTCCTCTGCTGTGCCATCCAGAACACGGAGTCAAGGCTGTTGTCCACCCTGTTGGAAAGCGCGAAAGCCCGTCCGTCGTTCAGCCGCAGGACGGACGTGTGGTCGGATATCTTCTCGATTCTGCTCATACTAGTATCAGTTTTTGTCCGTTGAATGTCATCAGAAGCGGCTGGTAGAAACGCCGCGGCTCTCCGGTCTCCAGATCCATGTACCCCTCGATGAGATCTGCGTTCCTGTTGTGTTCCTTCATCTCCCTGTGCCGCAGGATCCCGCGGTGGACGTAGACGATGCCGTCGGACGTGCCTTTCGATGGATTGTAGGACATGAACGAGAAACTGAAGCTCCTGTCTTCCTCGGACAGTCGCCTCATCTCGGCCAGTGCTTCATATACGTTCATATCACAAAGTTAGCGTCAGCCACGCCTGGATAAAGGACACCGGAGAAGGCCGCCGGGTGCGTCCGGACAACCGGAACATGGTGGCCGGGGCTTCTGTTGAAGCGCGCGCTGAAGCCCAAAACGACAGCGGAAACCGTTGAAATCACAGCAGACAGACACTCTTTTATGAATATTTTCCCGTCAAATGAGTGAAGTACAGTACTTTGCGTCCCAAGGGCGCAAAATGGTGCCTTTTTCGGTCGAAGAAGACCCCGGGCCGCCCTGCCGAGGAATCGCAATTGCGATTCCGTTCCGGAGTGATATATGGCGCTCGGGTGTGTCAGCGGCTACTCTTTCCGACCGCCTTCGGATCGACAGCCGCGGACGGCAGCATCGTCTTCCCGCTTGCCAGGCCGCGAAGATGTCTGGTCATCACGAGGTACTTGAACGAGTCCGACGGATTGGTGGACTCGGTAGGCAGCTGCTCGACAGGCAGCTTCTCGCTTCTCTTGTCCTTGAACACGACACCGTTCCGCACAGCAGTCCTCGCCCTCTCCAGCGACAGCTTGAGATTCTTGGCGGCGTAGGCGTCTATGCGGATCACCGGCAGTCTCGGATTCCGCTCGCTCATTATCTCCTGCATGAACGAGTATTCCTCCGGCTGGCCGATGTTGCCCTGGTTGATGGACATCAGCTGCACCGTCCAACCAGTGCGGCGACCGTTCCCATCGTACTCGATGGACTTCTTGAGTTTGCTGACCTGATCCTCTCCCACCGACTTGTAGGCGTTGCCGGCGCGGTCATAGTACAGCATCAGGGTTCTGCTCCTCATCGGAGCGAAGAAAGCGCAGAACTTCTCTCCGAGGTCAGGGACATATTCGGGAGCCAAAGTGTAGAGGAACTTCACCACACGTATGCACGCGCGGCCCTTCTCGATGTCGTTCTGGGCGATGGACATCGAACACATATTCCCGAAGTCCACTCCCGCCATCAATGGCTTGTCGATATCGAGATATTTCAGCACCCTGCAATCCTCCCTATCCAGCAGCCCGAAACCGTCATAGGCATCCTCATCCGTGCCGTCGTAGTAGAAGTGGCGTTCGGCAAGGGATGTGTAGAAACGGTCGCCGGATTCCAGGGACGGGCGCATCGACAGGATGGCCGTGTTCAGGTCAGGCAGTTTACCAGCGATGGCATCCCCGAACCATTGCTCAGTGAGGATGTCCACATTGATGTACGAGGATGCGAGCATGAAGAACGTTCTGGCTTCCTTCCTCATCCTCAGTTCCGTCCACCTCGCCTTCCACTGCTCGGCCACACGGCACTTGCCGCGGTAGATGTTAAGATCCTCGCCGCTGTGGGTCTTCAACCATTTGTCCTTGGCGGCGGCAGCCTCGTGAAGGCACTCGTTGTAGACCAGTCCGGCCTTTAGCACCAGCACGATGGCCGGGATGTCCATGTTCCGGGCGTATTTCAGGATCCAGTCATATTCCCCGATGTGCGTGGTGTCGGGCATGTCGGTGGTGAAGCTGAATCCCCGGTAGAAGACGCTGTGGCCATATTCCTGCCTGTAGCCACGGACTGCCTTCAGCAGATTGGAGATCTTGTCCTCCCGGAAATATTTCACCTCATCTCCGAAGACAAAGACGTAGGAGGCTCCGGCAAGGGTGGCCGGACGGTCGAGGGAACCGAACCGGATGTTGGTGCCGGTGTAGAAGATGATGGTGCGCTTGTAGGAGACCAGCTTGTTGAACGGTTTCCAGAAATGGGGTTTCAGCCAGTCCGGGAGATCAGCCTTTTCCGCATCTGTAAAGGTGGGCGGCTCCTTCTCGATGACATAGTGGACACCCTCACGGAGTCCTTTTCGCTCCAGCCCCTCCAGAACGGATGGGAGGATGTTGGCGTTCAGGTTCGTGAACGTGTCGGCCACCCAGACCACGGGCGCGCCAGGCATGTCATAGATAACATCCAGAAGTCTTTCGGCCTGTATGTCTGTGGTCTTGGCTCCGCCACGTCCGACCACCTGGAGGTTCTGGCACGCTCCGGCCAGCGACACGATCTGGGCGAACGGGTTCTGGTACTGGACGGAGGCTGCTTGTGTGGATCCGGGCTTAACTCTCTTCCTTTGCATCCTCTAGATATTTTACGATGTCGAGATCCGTGATGCCGGCGTCGGTCCTGAGACGTCTCTTGACCGCCTCCGGAGCGACCACCGTCTCGATCTGCCTCTCAAGCTCGTCGCGGTTGGCGGCAGGAAGTCCGATGGACTCAGGCGTGGCCGAAAGCAGTCGGAACATCGGCTGGTAGACCTCTGCCGGAAGCTTCGCCGGATCGTCCCTGTCCAGCTGGAGGACGCGGGCCTTGTTGGCGAGGATATCGGCGGCCACGGCGTAGTCCTTGGAGGTCTTTGCGGCGTCCCTCGCCGCCACATAGAGGGTGTCGAACTGATCTGCCATCTTGTTGCGCAAGGCATCCTTGGAGACCTTGCGGTTGCAGTAGAACAGCTCCATCGCCTCGGAATAGATGTCGGCGGCCCGCTGGTAGGGAAGGCCGAAAGGTTCGCTGGTCAGGAACCTGACCGTCCGGCGCTTGCCGTACTGGCCGTCCAATGAATAGACAAGTGTCAGCAGGTCGATGTACACACGCTCCTTGTCGGAGAGGTCTCCCTTTGAGCCGGAGGCGATATATTCCTGGATTCTCTCGAAGGCGCCCTCTTTCTCCGCTCCTCCGAACAGATCGAGTTTCGAGATAGAGAAGCTTTTGTCCCGGACGATGTCCCGGAACTGGTCGATAGAGCCAGAGTCGCCATCCATCGCTCCACGCACGACGGCAAGTTCGATCTTTGCCCTTTTCTCCAGCTGGCCGCGCTTGATGGCATCACGGATGTTTGGATCATCCGTCGATGTGGGATCAGCAAGAATGTCCGCTAACTGTCTTTCCGTGATGTCCAGAAATCCGGCCAGCTCGGCATCTGTCCAGCCAAGTGCCGCAAGGGAAGAAAGATCATCGAGTAGTTTCGGGGTCAGTACCTTCATATTCTTCTATCATTCGGTTGATTTCATTGAGGGTCATCCGCAGACGCGCAAGCCTGTCCTCTCTTGACACTTTCAGGTCAGGACGGTCGCCCTTCCTGATTTCCCGCTCGGCGCGCCAGACGGAATCCTGGACGTTCCGCCTTTTCCGGATGAGACTTGTGACCGGCAGCCGGCGAAGATCATCCATCTTCCTTGACAAGGCGAAGATCGGGTGTTTGCCGAGGATTCGGTGATGCTCCTTATAATATTGAAATTCAAGGCGAGAACTTGAATTTTGAGAAAAATTTCTTATTGTTTTTTCGGCGCATTCATAGCACTCTTCCGGAGTGGTGCAACTGAACAGATCCTCGTGGGCGTTGACATAGTTGTGCCAGGAGGAGATCATGTCCGCGGCCAGAGCCTTCAGCTCCGTAGGACAGTCCGGCTCGGACAGGAATGGCCAGTCCTCCCGGAACCGTCCGCCCTTGGCCAGTGTCCGCGAGAACGGGATCCCGTCGGCGAACGGAAGCAAGGTCTTCTTCAGGAGCCGTGAATATTCCTCCGGAGCCTTCCTGACAAGAGAGTCCAGCCACCTGTTGGGCGCGTATATACTCAAGAGCCGAAGTCCCTCAATGACCTCGGCTCCCGAACTTATCCATCTGTCAATCTCGTTACTCATTCAGCAGGTACTGGTCAATCAGTCGCGTGATGGCCGCATAGCCTTGAGGAGTTGCGAAGACGAACTTCTTTCGGACGAACGCCTCGATGACAATGTGCTCGCAAGGATTCGCGCGGTACACCGGTGTGACGATGTTGCCGAAGCGGAATCCGGCCTCGACCGGCCGGTGGAGATTCTTCTTGAAGTAGTCCCTGAGGAACTCCTCGACTGTCTGATCTTGTGCCGGAAGCGCTTCCACCAGTTTCTCCTTGGAGAACGGTTTCGGCAGCCGTTCGCCGAACACCTTGTTGCCCTCGACATCCACGAACACGATTGGCGATGACAGCTCCCCGATGGAGATCGGGGAGCATGGGACGCAGTTGGCCGGGACAAGGACGAACTCATCGGCGACGATGTTGTCGGCGATGACTCCTGCGAGGATGTCCCGGATGTCGTCATCCGGTCCGACAGTGATGACAACAGGCCTTGTGCCTGTCATCCTCTCCCAGACTTTGGACAACTGGATGTCCGTACCCTCGTAGGCGCAGACAACCAGTCTGGCTCCTCCGTCTGAGACTTCGGCGGCTGGGGTCTCTTTCCTGACAGCCGCATTGGTCTTGTCATCCTTAGCCATCCGTTAGGCTCCTCCCACAGCGGAGGCCGCGGCCTCGGCGACCGCCGGCATCTTTCCGGAATACTCGCCGGCGAGGAACTTGTCAGAAAGCGCCTGTTTCCAGGTGAGTGTCCTCTTCGTGGCCTCGCCGTCCATCTTGGTCTCCAGCGACAGCCTGAGCGGATTGCAGACGCGCCCCATGATCTGAGGGCGACCGGAATCCGTGCCGTCGCACTCCTGCACGATGGCGATCACGCCACGGTTCTTGAACACCTCGATGAAGTTCTTGATGGCGACCGAGTTGCCCGGATGGTCAAACACGATGCCTGTCTTGATGCCTTCGGCGTCAGGATCTCCGGAGAGTTCTTCCGTCACCTGGATGGAGGAGGCGGTCGCATAGATGGAGATGGCCTTGGCCTCGGCCTTCAGGGTGAGGTCACCGGTCACGTTGCAATTTCCGACCTCGCGTGTAGGTTCGGTCTCGACATCCTCCACATCGACCAGAATGATCTGGGATTTTCTGGTGGCGGCGCAACCAGCGCCGTCACCAGGTCTAGGAATTGATGATTTTACGTAAGCCATATTCTTGGTCATTATTCGTTATGCGCCACCGTCTACTGACTGGGTGGCCTTCTTTCCGTTCTCCCACTTATTGGTGTCAGGGACATCGGAGACGATGCTCTCGACAGGAGTGTAGCCATCAGGCACGGCGGCATACACAGCCTCGGCGATCTTGAAGCCCGTAGAGAGGGAGTACTCTCCGAACACCTTCACGTCATAGTTCTGCTCCTCGATCTTGACGATGCAGTTCTCCGCCTTGGAGAGATCCACAAGCTCCACGAAATTCTCCTTCGGGGTCGCGAAGATGATAGGGGAGTTGTACATCGATTTCAGAGGTACGAGGTGGAAGGTGGTGAAGCGGATGCTGCCGTCATTCTCCACGCCGGTGTACTTGCCGTTGACGGCGAAGTCCGCCCTCTTGTAGCGGGTGAGCAGCTGCTCGGAGCAGTGGATGGTCACGATGTGTGCGAACAGTCCGGAGATGCTGTCAACGAAGCCGTCGATGTAGGCGAGGAGCTCGGAGTCCGACATCGCCATCGGGTCGGCTGCCGCCTTGTAGTAGTTGATCTTGCAATTCTCGTCGGACTTGCCCTCCACAAGGATGGTCTCGTAACCGTCCATCGAGTTCTTGGCGGCTTTGCCTGTGTCACCGTCAGCGACAACACCAGCATCGATGAACTTACCCTTGGCGATCATCGAGATGGTGATGTCATCCAGAACCTTAGGAAGGATGTGGTTCTCGATGATGTAGCGGGTGATAGGCATGTCCGCCATGGTCTTGCCCTGCTCGTAGAGATAGAGCAGCCAGCTCTTCAGCACCTCCGCCGGCTGGATCAGCACGTTCAGCTTGTGGCGGCGGTAAGGAATGCGGATCGGAGTGAACTTCGCGGCTCCCTTAGGCGTCCACTTCGGTGTGAACTGCTGGGAGACCTCAGACATGATGGCCGCGGAGGCGATGTAGTCCGTGTTGGACTGGATGCGGGTCATGTGCTTCGCGTCGTCGAATCCGTTGTAGATCCTCTTGTTCAGCAGCTCCAGCTTCATCTTCGGAGGCATCACCATGGAGAACTCCGCGTTGAGATCCTTGATGTCGATGGTAGCGTCGTCCATGGCTGCGAAGGCGTACGGATTGACGGAATCAAGAGCCGCCCGCACAAGCTTGTTGTGAACGGCGGCCATGTTGATGTTGAAGACCTTCGTCTGCGGCGGCACCTCCGCTCCAGAGGCGGTCGGTTTCGGCTCCGGCTCAGATGCCAGAGAGACAACGTCATTCTGTAGTTTCTCGATCTGCGCTGTCAGCGCGGCTGTTGCTTCCGCCGTCTTGGCGGCTACAGCCGCGTCGAAAAGGGTCACGGCATCAGCCTCCTCTTCGAGGTTGATGCTTTCGAGTTTGTCGAGAAAGTCCTGGCCGTAGTTTTCCAGAACCTTCTGGCGCTCTTGGTCGGTAAGGGAGACCTTGCCGTCCTTCACGTCAAGCTCGCTCTTGCCGAAGAGACGGGCGACGAGTCTGCCCATCTTCGAGTTGTTGAGTGTTTTCTTGTCCATTATGAAAAAGATTGGTTAAATGCTTGCAAGTGCGAAGACCGCATCTATTGTCTCGTGAAGGGTCTTCCTGGCATCCGCCATGTTCAGGCGCAGCGCGTCGGCGGTGAGGAACATCTTTCCCGAGAGAACCCCGTCCTGATCCTTGTGGATGGTAGGCCTTCCGGCCACGACGGCATCCCTGAACTGATCCACCAGCGGCTTCAGCTCGGCCTTCGCCGCCTCGTACCTTCCGGAAAGTGCCTCCCTGTAGGCGAAGTTCTTGTCCGGAGACTCCTCGGCATAGATGACAATTGTCTTCTCTCCGGTGGTAGGATTGGCCGCCGTGCTGTCGATGAACACGGCCATGGCTCCGATGGAGCCGACCTCGGAAAGGTCGTTGTCCATGTAGATGGCGTCACATTGGGAGGCCACCCAGTAGGCGGCGGAGGCACAGCAGTCCACATGTGCGTAGACCGGCTTTCCGGCGGCCTTCGCGTGGCTGATCGCCTCGATCATCGGAGGGATGGCGGACGAACTGCCGCCGGGAGAGTCTATGTCCAGGATTATGCCGATGACATTTTCGTCATCGGCCATCTCCCGGAGCCTTTTAGCTATGAACGTTGTGCCGTAACTCTCGCAAGTGTCGTACTTCGTCATCGTTCCGTGAAGAGGGATGATGGCCACACGCTTGGCCTTTTCCGGCAGCGCACCGGAGTCGGAGACCGTGGTGACGCTTGCCGCCTTCACCTCCATCTCCACGGGTGTCTTGTTGAGAAATGAGCGGGCGATGGGAAGCAGCCGGTCCGGATTGGAGACCAGCCACTTCCCCTGCACGATGTCCCTTGCCAGTTGGAATGTGTCAGCTTTCATCTTCGATCAATGTTTACGCAAAGATACTGAGCGACTTCTTCGAGGAAAGGACACTAATAAACAGGGAACTGGTAGGCGCAGGAGATCTTAAGGATGTTTGTCTCGCTGATCTCGAACGTCAGCGGCAAGTCCTCCGAGCCGTAGATCTCGCCGCCTCCGTGGCAGAACCCGACCTTGATGACAAGGTTGTCCCGCAGAACCTCCGAGGATTCCGACAGAGATGCGTTGATCTTGATGGTGGCCAGTCTGCCGGCCTCCTCGACCTTCTCTGACCTCTCGATGGTGGCCGTCGCAGGGATGAGCGCCAGCCTGTGCCATACGTCGTCCTGCCTGTCCAGGCTTTGAGCCTGTAGTGTGTCAATGATTCTGATCATCTTTCAAACCCTTTAAGTTAATGCTTCTGTCATAATAGTAGACTCTTTGCAGCAGCTTGTCAACAAGTCTGTCCAGCGTCTGCTGCGCCCGCCGGTAGATTCTCTTGTGAAGTGTGTCGAACTTGTCTGTGGAGAACAGCCCCCGTGAGACTATGAACGCCGTGACGATGTCCTTCTTCTGGAAGCCAAGCTCAAAGCCCTTGAGGTAGTACTGCTTGAACTCAATGTCAAAGCAGGCCGAGACGGCCATGTTCAGCGCCGCCGTGTCGTACCTGTCATAATAAAGAAACTTGTTTCTCATGGCGGCGGTGGCGGTGTCGCTCGGCAGCTCAAGGTTCAGGATCCTCTCACCCTCCACTTCCGGAGGGAACTCCGACACCTTGCAATGTGCGACAAGCAGTTTGCCCAGGCTGTTTCTGGCATAGACCTTCAGCGGCCCGCCTGGCCTCTCCGGCGGAAACAGATAAGCCAGATAATCCGCCATCATCGGCGAATCCACTTTCAATTTGACATCGAGCATTTCTCAGTTCATTAAATATTTTGGACACATTTTTCGCAAAAACATCAACTACACTAACTACACTTGAAGCGGTGTTTGATTATCAATTAGTTAGCTATTTTCGAGGTGTAGTTGACACCTCGAAAAGTGTAGTTAGTGTAGTTGGAGACTGCCCAAGTGTAGTTGAATGTAGTTGGAGTGTAGTTCTCCAACTACACCGCAACTACACCTTATTTTATTAATATTCATTGATTTACTTCAAGTGTAGTTAGTGTAGTTAGTGTAGTTGGGGTTTTTCGTTTCCTCAGCAAAAATCATTTTTCCAAATTTACGTAATTTATTGAAGAACTGCAATAGATAATACAAGATAAACATTTATACTATTTAAATATAGACAAAAACATTTGTCTTACTTGTGCCGAATTTTGGCACAACGACACTGATTCTCCTCATTTCCCTCAATTTCCTCGAAAATCCCATCATCCGTGAAATTTGTAAGCAAATATTCTTATTTTTCTTATAGTTTTCGCCACTGTTCCTTATAATCCCCATTATACCCACTTCTCTCCAATAAAAATCGTAAGGATGGACGAAGATTAACCCTCTTCATTGGCCCTTACCCAAAAGAAAAGCCCTGGAAGAAACTCCCAGGGCCGCACCATACTAAGTAATGCTACCAAACAATTACGCGAATATGGCGTTCAGGTCTTTGTCCAACGCCCGGAATCCGGATTCGATTCTTTCCTCCTGAGCTTTCCGTGGCTTGGTTCCGTTGATGTATCCCCAAAGCTGCTTTTGGTTGATGCCGGTTAGTTTTTCGAGGCCGGCTAATGAGAGGATACCCGAATTGACATAGTACTGCATCAACGAGACCGCGTCAATCTTGTAGGAGAAGGAATATTCCCCGTCAAGAAAGGCGGGGTACTTGAATCCCTCCGCGATCGCAGTCTCCTTGTAGAACTTGATCTGCTGCATCATATCGGCCTTGGCTTCCTCGATGGTGTCGCCGGCTCCAGAGAATATTTCCTTGCTGCAATAGACGTTGAAAGTTCCGTCCGTCGCTCTTTCGATAACCGCTTCAATAACCATAACTCAATTCTTTTATCGTTATGATATGGGGCTTATTTCAACCCCATATCCTTTTTCATCTTGTTTTCAAGCCCCTTGCCTAACTCTTTCCCTTTGTGGTAGGGAACTGGGTAAGTTCGGCTTCCCTTTCTGTAGATCACGTGGCTTCCAGACTGCCTTAGCCTTTCCCAGCCATTCCCCTTAACAAGGTCGTGAAATTCATCGTACTTCATATTGCATATTGTTTGGTATCACAAAGGTAGTAATATTTCTAATAATTACAAAGTTTATCAATAGAAATTTTACGTTTATTTGTAGAATTGAAAAAGCCCGGTTTTGCGACCTAAAAAAGTATCGTCACTTCTCCATACCGAACACAGCTTCCAATTCCTCCGGAGTGTCCGGATCACGTCTAATCCGGCGGTAATCGGAGCTGAAGGTGATGCTGACAAGGCGTTCCTGATGGCAGATGCAGATCAGGCCGATGACAGCCTCGTAGTCACGTGGGGAGACCTGAACGAGATAGTCCACCCATTCCAGAAGAGGGAGGCTCCGCAGCCACTTCACATACACCCGCCGCCTGGCCGCAATCACATTGGCGTACCTGTTCCTGAACGCCTCCTCCTGCTTCCTTGAATATAGAACATATCTCCGAAGGTCCTCCATTAGTCGCTATTTCTCCCAAAGTTCGGCATCGGTCTCTTCGGCAGGCTCGGCGACCGGCGGGGGAATGCTGGCCGCCGCGCGGTTGTCCCCGATCTCTAACGTGTCGGTGGAGATGTCAAGGTCAATGCCGTAATTGACCTTGAGCGCGTCATAGTCAAAGACCATCGCTGTGGTCACACGGCTCTTGCCGGTCTCCGGATTGCTCGACACGTAGGTCTTGTTCTCCAGCAGCTTGAACCGCATCGACTTGGCCGTACCGATGAACTCCGGCGAATGCTCAAGATAGTACTTCAGCGAATCCCTCGGGATCACCTTGCCGTTCACGTCCTTGCCCTCCTTCATATAGAGAGCCGAAAGCCGCTGGAAAGCCAGATAGATGTACCGCACTCCGTGCTTCGGCTCGAACGGCACGTCCGACTCCTTGATGGCGAACGGACGGTCCCCGGCGCAAAGCTTATAATCGATGTTGATGTACGCCTGTCCGGATGCCACCAGATTCTCCACAATCTCCCAGAAGCCCGAAAGCTCGTTGTTCTGTCTGGTCTTCTGGTTCTGGTCCACGCAACCCTTGCAGCAAAGCCTGAATATCTCCTCGCTGTCAAACGGCACATCGATGTCCGTTCTCAAAGCCCGGTAGGCCGCCAGCAGGATAGCCCAGTTCCTCAGTGTCCTGTCCTCGACATTGTAAGACCGCACCCTTTCATTCATGTCCGACAACGTCTCGTCCCAAACCCTTCGGAAATCCGTCTGGAACTTTGACCGCAGTTGCAGCAGCTGGTTCGTCAGATGGGTAAGCCCCCGCTTCTCGACAAGCTTCAGACTCTCGTAGTTCCTCTTCTCCTGGTCGCTGAACGTGGTCTTGCTGAATGTCAGGAACACCAGACGGTTGAACAAAGCGATGTCGGCTGTCGGCATCTCCTGGCCGCTCATCACAACCCCGCAGTCCACAGCCGTGGTCTCGCGCCTCTTGTCATTGTCCATATTCATCCTTGACCGCCCTGCACCGTCCCAAATACCCTTCAGGAACTCCCTCTTCTCAAGGTCAAGGTTGTTCTTGTACTCATCAAGATGCACCACCGCGTTGCTGACCTCCGCCACAGCCTCGGCAAGAGCCGCCTTGGTCGTGTTGTTGATGTTTGGCGCGATGTTGTTGGCGATGAAGAACGAAGTCAGCGAATGTCCCAGTTCCGACTTGCCGGTGCCTTTGGGTCCGAACAGCGAAAGGATGGGAAAAGAGGTCGTGACCGAGGTCACAACGTCCTTGAACAGCGAGGCGAAGAGGAAGCAGAGCGCCACCTTGGCGTTGTCCCCGAACACGGTGATCAGTCTCTCGGAATATTCCCGGAACGAGACGCTGTTGGTCTCCGTGTAGACGAACTTCCTCGCCAGCTGGTAGCCCTGCGTGTTGTCCCTCGTGTCGAGGGCGCATCCCGGAAGATAGAACTTCTGACCCTTGATGCCGATGATCCCGTACTTGTCAACCGACTTGAATGTCCCGTTGTCCAATCCGCCGTTGCCCCAGGCATAGAAGCCCCATTTCTTCTGCCACCCCAGCTGCTTGATCTCGTCGGCTGAGGGTGTGCCGTCGTAGAGGAACTTCTTAAGAAAGGTGAGCTCGTTGGCTGTGGCCTCCCAGACGTAGTTGCCCGCCGTCTCGACACGCGTCTTGAAATCGGTGAACGAGACCAGTTCGCTCTGGTTCAGCTTCACCACGGCCTCCTGCTGCTTGACGTTTCTCAGTGTGAATATCCTTCTGGCGTTCTTCTCGTCCCGGATGTGCAGGATCGGGGTCATCGTGAAGTTGCTCCATCTCACATCGTTCCCGGATCTTGAAGCTCCGTAGTAGCAGTTGTTCTTGACGTAGAAGCCATAGTTCTGGAGCATCTCCTTCGTTCCGTCCTCCTTCGCCTCGGAGCGCTCCTGGTCATTCTTCGCCTTGAAATATTCCTGCGTCCAGATCCTGCCGAACTTGTAGCGCTTGGTGAACGCCTCCCTGTACATGTCGGCGGCGCTCTGGTCCTGTACCTTCGCCAGCAGCTTGCAGACCTCGGTGATCACGGCGGCCTTCTCCGTCTGGGACGTGGCTCCCTCCATCCATTTCTCGCAGATCCAAGGAATGTAGTCGTGCGTCCTCTGAAGGTTGCATTCGTCGAACTCGTGCTGGTGCGTCCGGAAGAACTCGTCGGCGTCCTTGCCGAGATCCGCCGGCAGCTCCATCACGCTGACCGAAAGCCCCTCCTCCGTCAGCATCCTCGCGTTCTTCAGCGCCGCCTCGACACCGGCCTCGTCGGTGTCCCCGATGATCGTGACCCTTTCGGCCTTGGCTTTCAGGAGGCTGATCTGCTCCTGGGTCAATGCCGTTCCGCAAGGGGCGACGGCGTTCTTCACTCCAATCTCGTGCAGACGGCACACGTCCAGGTTGCCCTCCACAAGGTAGGCCTGCTTTGTGGCGTAGATCTGCATGTTGGCCTGAAGCCATCCGAACAGGATCCCCTTCTTTTTGTAAAGCTCGGTCTCTCCCGTATTCAGGTACTTCGGGACACCAGGCTTGTCGCCGATGTACCTTCCCGAGAACCCGGCCACGTAGCCGCTCGTCCAGAAGACTGGAAACATCAGCCTGTGCCTGAACGTGTCGTAGACGGTGCCGTCATCCTCGTTCCTCTTGACAAGCCCGGCGGCGAGCAGCACGTCCTCCTTCCAGCCAAGCCCCGTGAGGTACTGTTTCAGCCCGCCCTTCTCCGGAGCGTAGCCGAGGCAGAACAGCTCGGCGGTCTCCTCCTTGATACCTCGTCTCTTCAGGACGTACTCCCTGGCTCCTGGCGATTCCCTGTAGCGCTGGATGAACCACTCCGCCGCCAGCTTGTTCACGGTCATCATCTGTGACCTTCTGAACTCAGCAGCCTTCTCCTCCGGTGTCTGCTCCCTCTTCTCGTACTCTATCCCCAGCTTCCCGGCAAGATATTCCACCGCCTCGTAGAAAGTCATGCCGCGCCGCTCCATCACGAAGCTGATGGCGTCGCCTGTGCGTCCGCAACCGAAGCAGTGGTACATGTTCCTCGAAGGTGTCACCACGAACGAAGGTGTCTTCTCCCCGTGGAAAGGGCAGCAGCACTTGTAGCGGCTGCCCTCCCTCCTGAGTTCAACTCCCTCGCCCTGGATGATCGAGACGATGTCCCGCTCCTTGATCTGGTCTTTTACATAATCCGGAATCATAAGTCAAACTGATCTAAGGCGGGGCCGCTGTTCACGTTCTCGAACAACCCCCGGCGGGAATCGTCATTTACTCTCTCGTTCGTCTGGTCTATCTCGTGTATCAGCTTCCTCGCGAAACCTACGCACTGCTCAAGGTGGCATTTGCGCTGAATCTCCCAAGTCTGCATCCTGGCCGTTTCAAGCCCGGCGAACTCCGTCAGCTGGACCTCCCACAGCTGCTTGGCCATTTGGCATGCCCCACGGAGTGCCGACCATTCAGGTCTGTCCATCTCGAACACCGAGACCAGACCTCTTGAATCCTTGTCCGCATACATGACTACCTCCTTTCCGGGAACAGTTCCTCGGCGGTGGACTCAATTCCGAAGACATCCTTCACGTACTTCAGGATCCTCTCCTGATAGAGTGGCTTTGGCCGTCTGCTGCCGTTGCACCACGAGTACGCCGTAGGGTAGGCCACCCCGTCCATCACAATCAGAGTCATCAGCTCGTTCCGCTGTTTCTGGGACGCGGTCTCCCAAATCTTCTTGATGTTCATATTCCGTTTAAGTTGTTTTTTAATAGCCAATCTGTTTGTAATATTTGCTGTCATTCAGGCTCTCTCTCTCGGCCCTGATCTCCCATTTCGGTCTGGTGACCAGGAGTTCAGAGTATTTCTCCCTCGCCTTCTCGACCGTGTCGAAGTACCACTGGTCGATGATGTTGTAGTACGTGGCCGTGACCACGAATCTAACTTTTCCATTCATGACACAATAAATTAAGCGGCAACTCCAAAACACTGGAATTGCCGCTTGATGAAGATTGCTTCTCCTTAGTTAGCAGGGCTGCTCGAATCGCTGAACATATTCTCTGATACGGGCTATCTGGCTGGCGGAAATATTGCTAAAAGCTATTTTCTGACGAATGATCCCAGCCCCTCTTTCTCCGATTATCTTGCCAAGGGATGTGTTCAAAAACATTGATGGAACAAGAGTTACATCTTTGAAATCCAAAATGATTCTGTCCTGCTTGTCAAGATTGTCGTTCAGTACAGAGTATAGCACATCGCCAGCGTCAGGGTAATTGCGACCCTGGAATATAGTTGAAACGGAAATACGATAATCCATATTATAACAGTGTTAAAGTGTCTTCGATATAATTGTCTTCCAGATGCTCAAGTGAAATTGAATACATTATCAATGTCCCCTTGAAGTGTTTCTTTAACCTTACATATCTTTCGTTGTCCCCGGATGTGACCAGAGCCGCATCGTTGCTGATAATCCAAAGGGAATCAGGGTCAGTGCAATAGTCACGAAGATTTCCCAATCCTAAGCCGGCATTGTGCTTAGTGGATCTGATCGTGAAGCGAGGCTCCATTGCTTTCATTATTGCTTGAACGTCATCCGTTATTTCAGGTAATACTGTTCTAACGGATTCGGCAATACCTCGGCCAAAATCACATACGGAAATGAAAACCTTGTTGATACTCCTGTCATATTCGACCATAGAAAAGGCTATTCCCTCGCATAGTGAATGGTCAATGACATTGTAATAAGCCTCGGTCAGGCTACCTTCAAGCGGAGTCAGGTCTTTGGCTTGAAACCTGGTGGTTCGAAAATACTCGCTTATTCGTTTAGCGTGCATTTCCATCCCGTTGGGATCAATCTTCCATAAGTTCAGAATGTCTTCGTTGCCAGGCTTCACATAACTCTCATGTAAATTCCAGTATCTTGATATTTTGAGCTCGTTTTCAAGGTAATCTTTATTTCTTTGCTCGTCTCCATTTGAACCAGGCATCCCTTTCGAACGCAAGATTCAATCAGACATGCAAGAGACGTGATATGTTCAGGTCGTAATTTATCTCGTGTAATGCCATCGTCGATATTTACTAACAGGCGGTTAACGCCGTTTTGCTCGATCATATCTCTTCCGTCGCAAATTCCGCTAAGCCAGCTAAGCCTATCGGAGGATGACAGTGTTACTACTCTGATATTTGCAACTTCAAGCATATCACATTCCCTTTACCAAACAAAGATAGCCTTTAGAAAATCATTTTCCAAACAATGGTTTTGCGAATCTTTCTCATTAACGGCAATTCCAGTATTTCAAAGAACCTGTTTCGCCCCCGGGAACGGAATCGAACCGCTCACATCGCGCGACGCTTTCGGAGCAGACCCCGCCCTCCTGGGCTTTACATCCTACGCAAGTCTGCCTACGTGCCGGCAGGGACCCATATCCTGCCCTTTCCGGGGAATGCCGGTCTTTCCCGGCTGTCATACTAACTAAGCGCACCCAAAAAATACGGCCTTTCACCGCCCGGCGCTACGGTTCACTCATCCTTCCACTCCTTGATCAGCCCCCACCAGAACAATGCGGCCACGACCGCAAGGGCGGCAACCTCTATGATGTAATGTGCCAACATATCAGTAAACAAGATCCTCCTCAAGTATCTTTCCCAGATATTCCATAAACTGATCCAAGTCCCATCTCTCCGAGTCAAGCTCCGGTCTTCCGGAGTCGTTGAACCTCCATGTACCGGCGGCACACTCCCAAGCCGCAAGGCACTGCCCAAGCCTGTCAGCGATGAACTCCCTCGCAAGCGGCCTGATGTCATCACCCTCCTGCGCCTTGTTCCAGAGCCTCACCACGTTCACCCCGGCATCCAGATGGTGCTTTGCCATCAAATCGAGGAACTTGTCCCTGTTTACATCGTAGTTTTCCATAACCAATGAAGATTAATAAAGATAATGCCCGTCACTGTCCCTTGTGGTGCTGCCTTTCAGCATCCACAGGTCTGGGTTTTCCTTCTCGGTGAACAGCCACGCCGTCGCATCATTATAAGCCTTGCGACGGCTGACAGCCTCAGGAGCCAGTCTCCGCACGCACCCATCGTGTACGAAATCATCAGCGTCGGCAGATGCCACCACGCGAAATTCGCCTTTCCTGCCATTGCCTGAACGGCGTTTGCCGCCAGAGCGACCGCCACCACCACCGCGAACACCCTCCAGATGCCCACTGAGGTCCTTTCCATTTTCTTTTCTGCACTCATAACTCATTTGTTTTGTGAATATTTTATTATTATCTTCGCTCATTTAAGAATGTATATCATTTGTATATCGTTTGTGTTTACACTGCAAAGATACAGATTAAATCTGTATTATCAAGAAAATTTACAGAAATATTCTTAAAGATTTTTTAGACTATGACAGAAGTTATCGCAAAGGTATTGACTTATACGAAGTTGAATGCTAAACAACTGGCTGAGAGGATTGGACTAGATCGTCCTCAGGCTATTTATGACATATTAAAGGGAAAAACAAAGTCTATCTCTCCGGCAATGGCGAGTAAGATTTTATCTGTATTTCCTGAATTTGACCGTGGGTGGCTGATGACAGGGGAAGGTAGTATGCTTAGGGATAATTCACACCACTTCGCCGATAACAATCAAGGTTTTATCAATAGTAACAATAATATAGGTAACACCATCGACAACCGCCAATATTATTCCGACAGCCCCGATGTCCTCCGCGCCCAGATCGAGCTCCTCGACGAGCGCATCAAGGAGAAGGACGCCCAGATCAAGGAGAAGGACGCCCAGATCAAGGAGAAGGACGCCCAGATAGGCCGTCTCCTCTCCATCCTGGAGAAGCAATAGGAAAGGCCGCGCCTCGCGGCGTGACCTTTCCCTGATGTTACAAAACAAATTTTATATGAGTGATTATGCAAACATAGCATATTTTTGCAAACAATAAAAGGTTAATGAAAAACAATAAGCGAATAAGGAGAGGAAAACCGTCCGGAAGAAGTCTTGGCGTGCGCCAAATTTGCGCCAAACGCCCCGATCCGCCTGCCCTGGACGGCTTTCAGTTGGGGGTGAGAGTGTCCGAATTCCCCCGTGAAATGTCCTCCCCCCGCTACCACCACGGACACTGATTGCTCAGTGTCCGTTTCTTTTAACCCTCACCCCTCGCAGAACCCCGTAGAAGGGGCCTTCTGAAAGGAACAATAATAACATCCACCCGAAATGTGTCCGTGGAATCTTAACAGTAATCTGTTCGGGTGAAATTGAAAAGAGTATATTGCTGATGATTTATCTTGCGGATATTTTCATCGGCTTGACGCTCTTATCCTTGATGAATAGAAGCGGATAATTGTTTACTCTTGCAGATACTTGTGATGCTGGAATATCTTCTCCATCCTCTCTCGTGTATAATTTAGAGGAGTTTAATGAGTCTGCGATTTCTTGGCAAGTCATCGGCTTGCCATTCGATTTAAGTGTTTCGAGAATTGCATCCTGTAGATTCATAGTGTCTTGATTTTGGATATCGTAGGTGTCAATATTATAGTTGTAGCCATTTTAAGTAGCCATTCTTATCTACAAAATCATTGAAGAATTTCGCATTTGCCTTTTCCATTTCAGATGCGAAAGGGGAATTGGCCAACACCTCCATTTCAGCCCTCTTTATGGCTATGTTGTCGGTAGCCATGTTTTTAAGGAATATCTCTAAATCCTTTTCTGTTTTTTTCTTCTCTTTTTCTATTTGAGAGTTATGAATAGAGAACATGACAAGGTATATGATACAGATTGGGATGAAGATGAAAAACAATGGAGGGAATATGAAGCATACTATTAGCCCGACTAGGAAAATGAGAATGTCTGAACAGTTCATAATATGTTAAACGTTTTGTGTCAGATTAATCTAAAAGATTAAGGTGATATGTAATATTGCTGTATCATGAGGGGTTTCAAAGGATATATTGATACAGTTAGGGGCTTGATACAATAAAAAACGAGGGGGTGAAGCAGAGAGCCTTACGGCTCAGAGTGATGACTGACTACAGAAATCACCCTAATAACGTCTGTAGTGGCTGCGCACTCTCTCAACCTTGCCGAAGCGTACTCGCTTGTAGGCTCGTACTTTGACAAGTCTGATAATCTCCACTTCAATGGCGACTATCACAAGATACTTGTGTGTTCTCATTGTTTTCGTTAAATCTTATATGGCTGAGAGAACAACGTTCCTTGTTGAAGTACCCCCTCGGTATGTAAGGCTAAAAAAATGCAGACATCCCCTTTTAGGGAAAGGATGCCTGCTTTTACCATATAGTTTTAACGAAAACTATGCGCAAATATAATCAAATTTCCTTTATGGTCAAGTCTTTTCATCTAAAAATGTTTTTCTTTCGCCAGTATTCTATAACTTCCATAGACCCCTAGATAAACTGGTTCGATAAGTTGATTTGCCGTTCTACCACCACGGACATTGAGCAATCAGTGTCCGTTTCTTTTAACCCTCACCCCTCGCAGAACCCCGTAGAAGAAGTCCGACTTATCCGAAAAGTTCGTTCCATCAGTTCGTGAGGAGGTTGATCGTAGTATGGGGAATAAAAAACAGACATCCTTTTAGGGGGAAGATGCCTGCTTTTACGAAATGCTTTCATGGCAATATGAATGTTAGGCTGCTGTGCTGGTGATGTGCATGAAATACTGCGGAGGAATGAGCGGAGCAATTCATCGGATGGTGTGGTAGAAGTGCCGGTGATGGCCATCGGGCTGAAGGCATTTTGTGAAAATGTGGGAGAACTGAGCGGTGATGGCACGCCATGGCTTGCGGTCGTTAACAAAAGTGACCTGAAAAGGTTGCTTGTGAATATGGAAGGCCTTGTGTTTACTTAAATGTCCGGTGCTTGTCGTCTAATATTCCACTTTTGTGAGGAATAGGGCGTTGCCGGGGACGGATTCGCCGGCACAGGAGCGGGAGCCGCCTTGGGTGAGGATGGCGATCCAGGATTCGTCGCGCTTGCCGCGGCCTACCTCAAGGAGGGAACCGACTACGGCGCGGACCATATTCCTGAGAAAGCGGTCGGCGCGGATGGTGAAGACGAGGTAGTCACCTTCCTCGGCGGGGTAGCCCATGATTCTGACGTGGTCGGGGGAATATGCCTCCCAGCGGGCTTGGGTGACGGTGCAGATGGAGGTCTTGTTGCTGCTGCCGACCTTTTCGAAGCAGCTGAAGTCGTGGCGGCCAAGGAGTGCCTGTGCGGCGCGGTTCATCTTATCGACATCCAGCGGGAAGGTGTAGAGGTAGGAATATTCCCGCATAAAAGGGTCACGGCGGCGGTGGATGAAGTACTTGTACTCACGTTGTGTGGCATCGAATCTGGCGTGGAACTCAGGATCACAAAGCGCAATCGAATGTACCTTGATTCCGGCGGGCAAAATGGCATTTATTTTGTAGCCAATCGCGCTTGCGTCAATGTCCGGATTCGAGGCCTCGAAGTGAGCCACGTAGTTGATGGCGTTCACCTTCGAATCGGTCCGTCCGGCGCCTGTGACGGCAATGTCCTCCTTCAAGAGGGTCGAAAGAGCATTCTGAAGACACTCCTGAACGGTCATTGCATCGTTCTGAATCTGCCAGCCGCAGAATGACGAACCGTCATAAGAAAGGGTGATCCGGTAGCGCATTGATATGATTGTTTAGATTGCAAAAATAGTAAAAACAGTATAATATGGAAAGTGTAAACATCAAGGAACTCAATGACAGGATCCAGAAGGAAAGCGCCTTCGTGGATATGCTGTCCCTTGAGATGGGCAAGGTCATCATCGGACAGAAACAGCTGGTGGAGAACCTTCTGATCGGACTTCTCGCCAACGGACATATTCTTCTGGAAGGTGTGCCGGGATTGGCGAAGACCTTGGCCATAAGTACTTTGTCAAAGGCGATCGACGCTAAGTTCAGCCGTATTCAGTTCACCCCTGACCTCCTTCCTGCCGACCTTATCGGAACGATGATATATTCACAGAAGGATGAGTCGTTCGAGGTGCACAAGGGTCCGGTCTTCGCCAACTTCGTGCTAGCGGATGAGATCAACCGTAGCCCGGCGAAGGTGCAGTCGGCCCTTCTTGAGGCTATGCAGGAGCGTCAGGTGACGATCGGCGACCAGACGTTCAAGCTTCCGGAGCCGTTCCTCGTGATGGCCACACAGAACCCTATCGAGCAGGAAGGAACCTATCCGCTTCCTGAGGCTCAGGTGGACCGTTTCATGCTGAAGGTCATCGTGAAATATCCTAAGAAAGAGGAGGAAAGGCAGATCATCAGGATGAACAACACCGGCGAGTTCCCGACGGTCAATCCGGTGATCAAGCCGGAGGACATCGTGCGCGCCAGAAGCGTCGTGAGGGATGTCTATATGGACGAGAAGATCGAGAGGTACATCGTGGACATCGTTTATGCCACACGTACACCGGATGACTACGGTCTTGGAAAGATCAAGGATCTCATCTCGTTCGGCGCCTCACCACGTGCGAGCATCTCATTGTCAATGGCTTCCAAAGCCTACGCTTTCATCAAGAGAAGAGGCTATGTGATCCCGGAGGATGTCAGGGCCGTCTGCGACGAGGTCCTTCGTCACAGGATCGGCCTTACCTACGAGGCGGAGGCAGAGAATGTCACGACCGAGCAGATCATCGCCGAAGTGCTCAACGCCGTACAGGTTCCGTAACGGACTATGTGTAGTTGGGTTTTAATCAGACATTTGAATCATGGCATCTAATTCCTCAGCCAATGAACTCCTGCGCAAGGTCCGCAAGATAGAGATCCGCACCAGGGCTCTGTCCCACCAGATCTTCGCCGGTGAATATCACAGTGCCTTCAAAGGCCGTGGAATGGCCTTCAGCGAGGTGCGTGAGTACCAGTACGGAGACGATGTGCGTTCGATGGACTGGAATGTGACCGCGCGTCTGCGCTCTCCTTACGTCAAGGTTTTCGAGGAGGAAAGGGAGATGACGGTCGTCCTTCTGATCGACATCAGCCGTTCCGGCCTTTTCGGAACGAGTGAGAGGACGAAGAGGGATCTGATCGCGGAGATCGCCGCTGTCCTGAGTTTCTCGGCCATAATCAACAACGACAAGGTCGGGGCGCTTTTCTTCAGCGACAGGGTTGAGGAGTTCATCCCGCCGAAAAAAGGACGCAGCCATCTTCTGCACATCATCCGTGAGATCATCGAGCTCAAGCCTGAGTCCAACGGAACCGATGTCGGGCAGGCTCTGCGGTACCTGACGAATGCGATGAAGAAGAAATGCACGGCTTTCGTGCTTTCAGACATGCTGGATGCCAATCCGGACGGATCGCCTCGTTATGAGGATGCACTTAAGGTGGCCCGCAATCGTCACGACATCTCTGTGATCAAGGTTCACGACCCGCGCGAGAGGACGATTCCTGATGTCGGTCTTGTTCACGTCAAGGATTCCGAGACCGGAGAATCGGCTTGGATCAACACTTCCAGCAAGAAGACAAGGGCGGAATATTCAAAATGGTTCGGTGCCGTTGAGGATGGGGAGAGGAAGCTGTTCAACCGCTATAAGATTGATTCTGTGGACATCGCCACCAATCAGGATTACGTCAAAGGTCTGATGACATTTTTCGGGAGGAGATAGATATGAAGAGATTGATTTACGGGTTGCCGCTTTTCTGCGTCGCGATGATCATCACCATCGCCGCCTCCGGACAGCAGGCTCCGCAAAATAAAGGTATGCTGATAAAGTCGGAGGATTCCTTTCTGGAACCTTTGCAGAAGCGCGACACAGCTCTGATCGGTGATCAGTTCCGTTACGGATTCCACCTCAAGGACGTTGCGGAGGGAACCCGTTTCGCCCTGCCTGATTTCTCCAAGGGCTTTATGGACAGTGTGGAGATCGTCCTGCCTTTCATGGTGGACACGGTCAAGGTCCAGGGCAAAAAGAATGAGCCCAAGTCGTACGACATTGACGTCTCGATGATCATAACATCCTTTGACGAAGGTAAATACGAACTTTTGCCGCTGTCCTTGGTGAGGGCTTCAGGAGTGGACAGGATTGACACGTTGGTCTTCGCTTCACAGAAACTTGACATCTTTACGATGCCGGTGGACACAACGACCTATCAGATCCACGACATCAAAGGCCAGATCCGTTATCCGCTCAAGGCCTCGGAGATAATCCCTTATGTTCTAGGAATATGGACGGTCGCGATTGTTGTCATCCTGATCTGGGCTTTCTTCGCTATGAGGCGGAAGAAAGAGGGAAGTGTCGCTCACAAGGATCCGCCTTATCTTGTCGCCCTGCGAAGACTCGACCATTTCCGTGGCAGCAAATACTGGGTTCCGGAGAAGCAGAAGGCATTCTATTCCGGAATCACGGATGCGTTGAGGGAATATATTGACGCTCGCTACGGCATCGACGCCATGGAGATGACAACAGCCGAGATATTCAAAGACCTCAAGACCTCAGGTGTTCCGGCTGACCTTTACGAGGAGATGAAGACGCTTTTCGAGACAGCTGATTTCGTGAAATTCGCCAAGGCCTCGGCCTCGGATGAGGAGAACGCTGCCGCGCTTCCTGCTGCGGTACGCTTTGTGACAGTTACTTATCAGTCTCAACTTGCGGAAGAAGAGGCTGCCCGGAAGGCTGCCGAAGCGAAATCTCCGGCTAAAAAAGAAGGAGGAGAGGCGTAATGTTCTTTGAATATCCTAAACTGCTTTGGCTCCTTGCGGTTCCGGCTCTGTTGGTTCTGCGTTATCTGTACGTGGAACTGAAGGATCGTCGTCCACATCTGAGAGTCTCAAGCGTCACGCCTTGGAAGAAAGGTGGAAAGACAGTGCTCGGGGTAATCAGACATATTCCGTTCATTTTAAGAATCGCCGCGCTTTCGCTGATTGTGGTCGCGATCGCCCGTCCACGTTCGTCCACTAAGGTTGAAAAGGTTGACACAGAGGGAATTGACATCGTGCTTGCGATGGATGTCTCGACAAGTATGCTGGCCAGAGATTTCACCCCGGACCGAATCAGCGCCGCCAAGGACATCGCCATCGAGTTCATCGCCCAGAGGCCTTCCGACAGGATGGGGATCGTGGTGTTTGCCGGAGAGAGTTATACCCAATGCCCGCTGACGACAGACAGGGCCACCCTGATCAACCTGATGAAGGAGATTTCCACTGACTTGATAGAGGACGGAACGGCCATCGGCAACGGACTTGCCACAGCCGTGGCCAGAATCAAGGATTCTGATGCCAAGAGCCGTGTGGTTATCCTGCTGACTGATGGTGTGAACAACAGTGGAGAGATCTCCCCGGAGACCGCCGCCGAGATCGCCAAGACCTATGGAATAAGGGTTTACACAATCGGAGTCGGAGCCAATGGCGAGGCTCCATATCCTGTGATGACTCCATGGGGAGTACAGATGCAGAATGTCAAGGTTGAACTTGACGAGAAGCTGCTTTCCAACATCGCTTCGACGACGGGTGGAAAATATTTCAGAGCCACCGACAACACGAAACTTGCTGAGATATATTCAGACATCAACAAGATGGAGAAGGCTCGCACGACCATCGACAGCTTCCCGGTCTATAAGGAACTGTTTGGCACTTATGCGCTCATGGCTTTGATCTGTCTGTTGTTGGAGGCTCTTGTTAAACTGTTGATAAGGAGGTTGCCATGATAATTTTCGCCGCACCGCATTATCTTTTGCTGTTGCTCCTGATTCCGTTCTTTTTTCTCGGAATGGGGCTATGGTTGTGGAACAGGCGTCGCCGTCTGCGCAAGTTCGGAGACGAGGCCCTTGTGAACGAACTGATGCCTTCTTGGTCACGTAATAAATTGTGGGTGAGGACTGTCTTGTTCTCGTTGGCGTTTTTCTTCTTTGCTATCGGTCTGTCCAGACCTCAAATGGGTGCCAAACTGAAGGAACACAAGACCAAAGGGGCTGAGATCATGATCGCCCTTGACGTGTCCAACTCGATGCTTGCCAAGGATTATTCCCCTAACAGATTGGAAAGGGCTAAGCTGGCTATTTCCAGAATCACAGACAAGCTTCAGGATGACCGGATCGGCTTGATAGTGTTCGCCGGAACATCGTTCGTCCAACTTCCGATCACATCGGACTATGTGAGTGCCAAGATGTTCCTGAACACCATCTCAACTGAGTCCATTCCTATTCAGGGAACTGCGATCGGGGATGCGATCAACACTGCTATCCGTGGATTCAGCGCGCAGAGCGAGCATAGCCGCGCGATCATCGTGATCACTGATGGCGAGAACCATGAGGATGACGCTGTGGCCGCCGCGAAACAGGCTGCCGAGGCGGGGGTCAAGGTCTATACGATCGGCGTGGGATCAGCTGACGGCCAGCCGATTCCTATGGACGGAGGCCTTTTGAAGGACAAGGACGGGAATATTGTCGTGACTCATCTTGACGAGAAGACCCTCAAAGAAGTCGCTTCCGCCGGGGGCGGGGCATATGTTCATGCCGGTAACGATGAGTTTGGCCTGACACCGATCGTCAACGACATCAGGAAGATGGAGGATGAGGAATACAATTCCGTGGTCTTTGAGGAATATGACGAGCAGTTTATGTACTTTCTCGGAATAGCGTTGGCGTTCTTCGCACTTGAGATGCTCATCGGGGAAAGACGCTCGCGCAGACATTTGTTTGAGGAAAAGAAATGAGGATTATATTGAAATATTCATTGACGGCTTTTTTGCTGATGCTTTCCTGCGCGGTGGCTTTTGCACAGACAGACCGCAGGGAGGTCCGCGCAGGCAACCGTCAGTTCAAGAAAGGGAATTGGCAGAACGCTGAGATAGAGTACCGTAAGGCTCAGGTGAAGGACACCTCTTCATTCGCCGCCAATTACAACCTTGCCGGGGCTCTTTATCGTGAAGGGAATTACGATGAGGCCGAAAAGTCTTTGGAAAGATTGAAGGATGTCGCTCCGATGTCGGCCAATTCCGCTGACTATTATTACAACCTTGGCAACATCGCTGTCCAGAAGAAGGACTGGAAGTCCGCTGTAGATGCCTACAAACAATCCTTGCTCCGTAATCCCGGGGATTTGGACGCGAAAGAGAATTATGCCTATGCCAAGCAGATGCTGAAGAATGAAGGTGGCGATGGCGGTGATGACCAACAGAATCAGGATCAGAACAACGACCAGAACAATCAGAACAACAATAACGGGCAGAATCAGGATAACGACCAGAACAAAGATCAGAATCAAGACCAGAACCAGAATAATGATCAGAACAAGGATCAGAATCAAGGAGACCGGCCGAAACCTCAGCAAGGCGAGGGGCAGGGGGAGGCCAAGATCTCCCCGCAGCAGGCTCAACAGATGCTGAAGGCGGTTCAGGCCCGTGAGAAGGAGACTCAGGACAAGGTCAACAAGGAGAAGGCGGCTCTGCTGAAATCCCGCCAGAAAGAGAAGAATTGGTAATAGTGTGAATATGAAGAGATTGTTTTACATTGCGGCTTTTTTGCTCATAGCATTGTTTGAGGCCTCCGCCCAGAATGTCATCCGGGTTGAAGCTCCTGATGTGGTTGCTGTGAACGAGCAGTTCAATGTCACTTTCATCATTGAGGGTGAGAAGAGTCCTTCGGACTTCCAATGGTCTCAAGGTGATGATTTCCAATTGGTATGGGGACCCCAAAGAGGCTCAAGCTCCAGCGTGCAGATCATCAACGGGAAGCGTTCTTCTTCCCATCAGACCACATTTACCTATATTCTGATTCCAAAGTCTACGGGAACATTCCAGCTTCCGGCTGCCACGGCTATGCTTTCGGGAGACAAAATAACTTCCTCCCAGACCTCGATCCAGGTAGTGAGCGACGGGGCGTCTTCCTCGCATTCATCGGGGCAGGGTGGAAACTCCTCTGGTGACGGACAGCGGTCATCTTCCGCATCTGGAGAAATCTCTTCGAGTGACCTGTTCCTTAGGCTGTCGCTAAGCCGTACGGAAGTGGTTATAGGGGAGCCGATCACAGCCACGCTCAAGATCTACCAGCGAGTCAACGTGGTGCAGTTTGAAAATGCCAAACTCCCTACATTCAATGGATTCTGGAGTCAGGAAACCTATGTCCCAACCAGCATTGAGTTCAAGCGTGAGAGTCTGGATGACAGAATCTACCAAACCGCAGTGCTCAGGTCCTATGTCCTGATCCCTCAGCAGTCCGGGACAATCACGATCGACCCGTCAGAACTTGTCTGCGTAGTGAGCGTCAGGAACAATGCGCCAACCTCCAACAGTTTGTTTGACAGGTTTTTTCAGGATGACTACCGTACCATTCGCAAAAGGGTCACAACTCCACCTGTCAAAGTCAAGGTGAATCCGCTTCCGTCCGGACAGCCAGCCTCGTTCGGTGGCGGTGTCGGCAGTTTCGGAATATCCGCGCGTCTGACCACGGACAACCTCAAGACTCATGATGCCGCTTCATTGATCATAACTGTTTCCGGACGCGGAAATGTGGCGTTGCTTGAGGAGCCGAAAGTCAATTTCCCGCCTGACTTCGAGGTCTATGACACCAAGGCAACGGAAAACACGGACAAGAGTAATGGCGGAACATCGGGCAGCAAGTCTTTTGAATATCCTTTCATTCCGAGAAGCCATGGTGATTTCACGATTGATCCGGTGGAATATTCATACTATGATGTCAATGCCGGCAAGTATGTGACTCTCAAGACCGATCCGTTGCACATCAAAGTGGCCAAGGGAAAGGGAGGTGATTCCGTTCCAGCCACAACGGTCTCTTCCGGAGTCGAGAGAAAGGATGTGAAGAGCCTTGCTGATGACATCAGGTTCATATTCACAGGCAAACCGAATCTTTCCGGTTCGGGGACGTTCTTTGTCGGGTCGGTGTTCTTCTGGATTCTGTTGGCTCTGATGATTTTTGGGGCAACCGCTGTGTACCTTGCGTTCAGAAAGGTGGCCGCGATGCGGGCGGATGTCGCCGGGACTAAGAACAGACGCGCCACAAAGATGGCTCAGAAGCGTCTCAAACAGGCAGGCGAATATCTTGACAAGAGTCTCTACACTGCTTTCTATGAGGAACTTCATAAGGCTCTCATCGGATTCATTTCCGACAAATTGAACATGGACATGTCAGAGATAAGCAAGGAAAACATAGCTTCCGCGCTCACGGACGGCGGTGTGAGTGAGGAACAGACAGAGGCTTTCACAGACCTACTGGACGCCTGTGAGTTCGCGCGTTATTCTCCTGATGGAGGAAACGATGCGATGAGATCTCACTACGACGATGCGCTGAAGGTGATCTCATCAATCGATTCAGGTCTCAAGACCAGAGGAAAATCATTTAGAAAGGTCGCCACGGTTGTGACATTGTTACTTTCCATTGGATTTTCAATGAATATCCAGGCGAAGGATCTGGATTCTCTCTGGACAGCGGGTGTGCAAGCCTACACTGACGGCAAGTTTGCCGATGCCTTGGCGGCTTGGACTTCCATTGAAGAGTCCGGTCAGAAATCCGCCACGCTTTACTATAACCTTGGTAACGCTTGGTTCAAACAAGCCAACCACCCGAAGGCGATTCTGAACTACGAAAGAGCTTTGAGGCTTGATCCGTCATATTCGGATGCCCGTTACAATCTTGAGTTCACGAATAATTTCGTACAGGACAAGATTGAGCCGGTTCCCGAGTTTATTCTCAAGAGTTTCGCCCGGAAGATATGCTATTTGATGAGTTCCAACGCTTGGGCTGCCATATTCCTTGTGCTGTTTGCCGCCGCCTTGATGATGGGACTTCTGTTCCTGCTTGGGGCGTCGGTTGGCAAGAGACGTGCGGGTTTCTATTGCGGGATTGTGCTTCTGTTGCTATCCGCCGGGGCTTTGAGTTTCTCTGTCTGGCAGAAATCCGACAGTGTGAAGACCGACACGGCGATCGTGATGTCACCGGTTTCCTCAGTGAAGAGTTCTCCGTCCTCAGGTTCTTCCAAGGATCTGTTCGTAATTCACGAAGGCACGAAAGTCACGATTCTGGACGAGGTGGGCTCGTGGAAGAACATTGCCCTCGCCGACGGCCGTCAAGGCTGGATAACTTCCAACGAGCTTGAGGTAATATAGTTGAATATAAATGAAAAAGGCTGACCCTGAATGTCTTCGGTCAGCCTTTTTTTATGTGTTGTGCGGCTTAGTCCCTCGTCAGCGTCTGTCCGCCTATGAACTCACGCATGATGGAAGTTGGCGGAATCGCGGAGATCTCACCCGGCTGGAGGGCGATGATGTAATCCAGAAACTTGAGCAGACGCACGGCCTCGGTGTAGGCAGGGGAGTTCGGCGAAATCCTGCGTAGAAGCGGTTCGGCGTAATATTTCAGCATCGGAAGCTCGAAGATCAGGGCTGAGTTGAACAGCACGTCCGCGTTCTCCTGGAACGGGAATATATTTTTGCTTTCTCCCCGTCGCACGCTGTTCCATCTCATGATGGTCTCTTCGGGAGTGATGCCCCTGACACGGTTGTCGCGCACCATCCTGCGGAGCAGGCGGTTGTCCGATGTGGACATGTTGTTGTTCTCATCGATGTTCAGCGAGGTCAGGGCGGAGACATAGACTCTGAATATCCTTGAATTGTCAACCGTTGAGGTCATCTCCGGGTTCAGGGCGTGAATGCCTTCCATGATCAGGATGTCCTTGTCTTCAAGGCGTAACTTGTTGCCCTCGAAGATTCTGTTTCCTGTCTTGAAGTCGAATCTTGGAATCTCAACCTCTTTCCCCTCAAGAAGTTCGTTGAGCTGTTTGTTGAGGAATTCGAGATCCATGGCGTAGAGCGACTCGAAGTCATAGTTCCCGTCCTCGTCCTTCGGAGTGTGATCCCTGTCCACAAAATAGTTGTCCAACTCGATGACTTTCGGCTTGAGCCCTAACACCTTGCACTGTAGGGCTATTCTGAGTGATGATGATGTTTTTCCGCTTGATGACGGTCCCGCTATCATCACGATTCGCTTAGTTCCCCTCTCCAAGTAGATCCTGTCGGCTATCTTTGCGTAGTTCCTTTCGTGGAGGGATTCCGCCAAGTTGATGATGCTGACGGCCTTGCCGTCTTTCACGGCCTTGTTCAACGTCCCGATGCTCTCGATGTTGATGATGGAACACCAGTCTGAGTATTCCTTCAACGCCGCTGAGATTTTGCCCTGCCGCTTCATCGGCATGACCTTGCTGAAGTCGGTCATCATCGGGGACTGAAGGCAAAACCCGTCACCCATTCCGCTGATGTCGAACACCTTGAGGTAACCGGTCGAAGGAATCAACGGTCCGTGGAAGGTGTCGGCCTTACCGTCAAGGTAATAGACGCTGCAACTGAATGTCCCCAAGCTCTTCTGAAGCTCGGCCTTCTGCGGTTGGTTGTTGGCGAGAAATAGAGACTCTGCCTCTTCGGAGAACATCTTTACCTTTGTAAACGGCAGGTCCTTCGCCACTATCTCCTTCATCTTCTCCCTTATCCTGTCAATCTCGTCATCGGTGACAAAATAAGGCTTGTGCCGCCCGTCTTCGTTCTTCCCCTTCTCGATGATTTCGCAGTATAGTCCGCTTGGCAGCGAGTGGTCGATCACAAGCACTTTGTCAGGATAAAGTTCCCTCACGGCATTCTGTAGCACGAAGCACAGCGACCGCACGTAGCTCCTTCTCCCGTCCGGGTGGTTGTAGCCGATAAATTCGACTCTGTGCAGGTTCACCGGCTTGAAACTCAACTCCTTCAGCTTGTTATCCACCAGCGCGGCCAGCACATCGAATTTTTGGCCGGTCTTCTTGTCCGTGACAGATGAACAATACTTGTCCGACAAAGCCTTCAAATCCCGCCCGTTCTCAATCTTATGGTTCTTGCCGTCATTGACGCAGAACAATGTTATCTCATTCTTGTTCATTTTCAATTTTAATTAAAAGGAATCTCTCAAAGTTAATCAAAAATGATGTCAAACTCACCGTTGTAATAATAAATTAACATTTAGCGTCGTTCCTGATTGCTTAATCAAGGAATAATGATTATGTTTGTGAATGTTTAACCACAAACTATCACTAAAGAGGACAGTAACATAATAAATTTGAACGTATGAAAAGAATATTACCGTTTGTTTTTGCAGCCATCATGATGGCGATTTCCTGTACTAAAGAGAACAATGATGAACCGTACAACCCTGACGGCTCCCCGATAACGCAGGCGCAGGCCTTGGAGATTGTCAAGGAGGACATTGATGAGTATGATTTTGTTTGCGTAAGTAAGTCTATTGTTAAGAAAGGTACGAAGTTTCGATCATGGGATGGACATGAAGGCACAGTCCCACGCAAGTCATGGGTAGTTATCATTAACACTAAACCATTGGCGAACAGTGGTCAGTGTTGGCTATATATCTACATAGATTCTTATACGGGTAATGCGGACATGGATTCTTGGGAATGGGGAGAACCAGATAGCTTTGAGTGTGATTTGGTAAAATGCGAAATGGGATCATCATCGAAAGAGGAGTCCATGGCATTTCTCCCTCGTGTACCTATTGCCAATGCCTCTGTTTCTAATTCTTCATCGGATAATTGGGCTGTTATCATCAGCGGAGGTGCTAATCCTGGTTTGAATTATGTGCGTTACAGGAACAATTGTTCTGCAATGTATAAATGCCCGCGAAATAACTTAATCGCAACAATAGCATGACGTTCCAATCATTGAGAGATAATCTGCTGAAGCTCCTTCTGTCGGTGCTGCCGATGGCGGCCAGCGTCGAGTCAATTGATCTTGATGCCGGAGGGAAGCCACATTTTATTGACAGGATGGTTTAAAAAAAGGATTGTATGAAAAATATATCGGCACTTATACTGATCGTTGCTATGGCGATGATTTCCTGCACCAAGGAGAGCAAGGAGGAACCGTACAACCCTGACGGCTCCCCGATAACGCAGGCGCAGGCCTTGGAGATTGTCAAGGAGGAGATTGATGAGTATGATATGGTTTATGTCACTAGTGCTATAGCAAGAAAAAACATGGTACTTGATATTCCTATGGATGGCTCACGTGTTGTTAAAGTTCCTTGTGATTCATGGATAGTGGCAATAGATTCTGATCCTCTGGCCAACGGTGGCCAGAAATGGTTGTATATTTATGTTGATGCATATACTGGTAACGCAGATAAAGAATCGTGGGAATGGGGCATGCCTTGGCAAGAAGGGATAGAATTCATATGCGTGAAAAATACATTTGCAGGAATCACTAAATCAGAGATGAAAATCTCATGTAACTCTTACTCCTATAGTTTAATGGAATCTGGCGATAGTATGTCTAACAACTGGGCGGTGATTATCAGCGGAGGTGCTAATCCAATCTTGAATCATGAGCGTTACTGGAACAATTGCTCTGCAATGTACAAATGTCTTCGGAATGTTTACAACTATAGGAGAGACCGGATCTTTGTAATCATGTCTGACGGCAAGTCTGAATCTTTGGATCAGCGTCACCTGATTAGTGGGGCATATAGATCATCCCGGAGGAATACGCTGTTTCCGTGTCGTTCGTGAACCCTTTGGGTAGTAATACAACAATCGTAAGACGTTTTTACCAATGAAAGCAAGATTGATAAACATCCTGCTGTTAGCGTCGCTGCTGCCGTCGGCCTTATTGTCCTGTGTAGAGCCGATAGACCTTAATGCTGGCGAAGATCCTCAGGTGGTGGTGAACTGCATACTGACTGAGGATGACGTCCAGACATTGGAGATGTACTACACTCCGACCTCGATGGACGGTGCCCGCCGTCCGGTCGAAGACGCGGAGGTTATTCTAAGGTGCGGCTATGCCGGGACCGGAAAGTTTCACTATGTAGGTGATGGCCTTTGGCAATGCGAGTACAGACCCGAATACGGCAAAGAGTACAATTTAATGATAGTGATGGAGGGCCATGTCCTTCAGGCATCCACTAAGTTCCCTGCTGACGTGACCGTGGCCTGCTATGGCAGAGGGTATGACGCAAGCGAGGGACGTCATAAGAAAGGGTACCTGATGTACTCATACGAGCTGCGCCTTTTCAACCGTTCCCCAGAGTGTCCTCCGTATTATGGCTATCCTTGCCTTCTCGCCAGCCACCTGTGGGCGTTTCCTAAAGACAAGGGATGGGGCGAGGACTACCAGAAATACATAGCCACCAGCCACCTCTGCGCTGACGACTTCAACCTTACCTCCCTTCGTGTGCGTGATCTTCCGTGTTTTTCGGCCGACTCGGTCAAGGTGATGCCCAAGTGGCTTCGTGAGAAGTTGGGCTGGTATCCTCTGATGATGGGAGACTTGCAGGTGCATCAGGGTTTCGTGCGCATCGACATTCCCAAGGACTACCATAGCGGAAAGACACAGGAAGAACTGAAAGATTCCCCGATATATACGGACATATCCTTTGTTCTGGCAAGGCCGTTCCCGACATCGTGGTCGAACTATGACGGCCCGTATCAGGAGCGAGGTGGCTTGTATGATATTTACATCCTCTCTGACGAAGCAGATAACTACTTCAAGGACGTGTACCGAAAGCACTTGAATAAGGACAACTTCCTGTTCGAGTACGACACCGAGAACATCTACACGAACATCAAGGGCGGGATAGGTGTTTTCGGAGCGATGATCCACCGGAACAACAAAACCGGGATAAGAGGTTATCTGAATGATTTTGTGCCGAGTGACAGAAAATAGGGATATGTTCGTTAGTTGAAAAAGAATATTAATATCATGAAAAGAATATTTGTTTTGGCATGGTTGTCTCTATTCCCTTTGCCAATGACGTTCGCTCAGACAAATGAAGTGAAGGACACCTTGCGCGGGTCTGTTGTGATCGGGGAGAAAAGTGGGGCGAGGGAAGCCGGTACACGGATCATCAAGGTGAAGGATTTTAAGAATATGGTGTCCGCGACAGGGAATGCTGACGTGATCAAGTATATTCAAACACTTCCTGGTGTGTCAACTGGTGGAGAAGGCTCCTCCGCATTCTATGTCAGAGGTGGGAATCTGGGAAGTAACCTTGTCACTTTGGATGGAGTCCCTCTCTATGGATCAAGCCATCTGTTGGGGTTTACATCGGTATATTCACTGGATGTCATCTCTGATGTGATGTTTCAAGTTGGTGGCTTCACCTCGGAAGAGGGCAACCTTACCGCATCTCACATAAAGCTCACAAGTGAGGATGGCGGGTTCAACCGCTCTCATGGCAAGGCTAATGTGAGCAATTTTATTCTTGGGACAAGTTTCTCGACACCCCTGCTGAAGGACAAGATCTCTTTTATCGGATCTGTAAGGCTTTCGCCTATTGGATTGGAACTTAGGGCGATAAAAGGCCTGTCATCGGCGTTGGACAGTATTGGCAGCCCTAAAGCTCTTGTCTATGACGCTTTCGGCAAGGTGAGTTGGAAAATCAGTGACAGGCATAGACTGTCCTTGAGCGCCTTCAACAGCATGGATGCTTACAGTTATGACTATGGTGCGAACTCCGAGGAACACATCCAGTGGAGCAATTTGATCGGAAATCTTCGGTATGAGGGATCCTTGGACGATTCTTGGAGTGTCCGTGCCGGACTGTCGTACAACAAATTCAGCAACGCGCAAGGAATGGTGAAGATTCTTGGCGGCACAGACAACGATCTTGCTGTCCATAGTTCCATCGACGAGGTCACGCTGTCCGCATGCGCGAACTATGATGGAAAGATATTTCATTTTCAAGGAGGACTCAAAGGACGTTATGCCAGGTTCGATCCTGCCACATCCCAGAAAATCACAGGTGGAACCCTACTGATGGGCTCGTCGGATTCTCCAGCGTCTGGTCATGTCACGAACTGCCTGACAGGCACACTCCATTCGCAGATCGAGTTTGAGAAAGAAGGCTGCTATGATTTTCGCGCGTCCGGTCGATTGAATTACAGCCGGACTGACAGGACGGATGTCTTGGCTAAATCCGCTTCCTTTGATCCGGAGGCCAGTCTTCTTGCAAGGGTGAATGTCGCTTCTTGGTTGGGATTTGAGGCCACGGCGGATTGGACAACCCAATATTATCACACGTTGGAAGGAGTCCCACTTGGGTGGTCATTGGACTTGATTGTGCCTTCGGACAACCAGTTCGGGCCAGAGAAAGCAAGCCAATATTACGCTGGAATGTTCATGTCTTTTGAGAAGCATCGCCTGTCGCTCGGATGTTACACGAAGAAAATGAAGGATCTGGTCTATTTCACAGATGCCACATCTCTTTTCAGCTCTGCCGCCGCTGGATGGCGTGACAAGATTGACATCGGTGAAGGTTCTTCAAAGGGGGTTGAATTCCTTTATGAGAAAGCCGGCGAGAAGCTGAATTACAGAATCGCCTACACCTGGTCAAAGACGGATCGTACGTTTCAGAACGTGAATGACGGGGTGTCTTTCCCGGCCAAGTTCAACAGGCCTCATATCCTGAATGTTTCGGCTGAATATTCAATCTCTAAAGATAAACATCGTGAGCTTGCAGTGAATACATTGTTTACCTATCAGTCCGGCCATTGGGAGACTGTCGCCTCCGGCTATTATCAAGGATTTTTGATCAAGGAACCGGATAAGGTCTCGCTTAAATATTTTACAACCGTCAACAATTTCGAGATGCCTGCCTACATCAGAATGGACCTGGGATGCAGCCTGAGGTTCAATCTTGATAAGAGATGCCACCATACATTGAATTTGGGAATATACAATGTCCTGAACAGGCACAATCCGTTCAGTCTGACTTATGACACTGAGGACCGGACTTGGAAGAAGGTCAGCATATTCCCGATCATGCCGAGTCTGAGCTGGACGTTGGAATTCTGATGGTTAGGGCACTGATAGGACTTTCGGAAAAGTCGTCGTAAGAAAAAATATTTCTGTTTCTTATGACGATTTTTCTATTTCTTTTGAAAATTTACGTTTTGTTGCCCCATCTTTGCCGGAGAACATAATAAACTCAAACTATGTTGATAGACATTCTTGGGGCAAAGTGCGTCGGTATCGAGGCTGTCCCCGTCACCGTGGAGGTGGACATAGCGCATGGAATAGGAATTCATCTTGTAGGGCTTGCGGATGTGGCGGTCAAGGAAAGTCTTTTGAGGACAGTCACGGCTCTGCAGTCATTGGGATTCAGGATACCGGGAAAGAAGATTGTGATCAATCTGGCTCCGGCGGATGTTCGGAAGAACGGCAGTGGCTACGACCTTCCGATAGCTGTGGGAATCCTTGCGGCATCCGAGCAGAAACATTTTCCCGGATTGGACAAGTACCTTATCATGGGGGAGTTGGGGTTGGACGGCTCTGTGCGTGAAGTACAGGGAGCCCTGCCGTTCGCTGATCTTGCGGCGGGCATGGGAATATCCGGGTGCATCATTCCGCTTCGTTCGGCGTTGGAGGCCACCGAATGCAATGACCTGTCGATATTCGGAGTGGAGACATTGACTGATGTGATAAGGATCCTTGAGGAGCAAGAAGATTGCAGTGATCTTCTTGTTTGGAACACAAGACTTTACAGGAAACTGTCCAGAAACGCGCAGCGTGTCCGGAAACCCTCAGGCCAGGACGTGATGGACTTCTCGGAGATAATCGGTCAAGAGGGGGCGAAAAGGGGAGTGGAGATAGCTGCCGCCGGCGGGCATAATCTTATAATGGTAGGACCTCCTGGCAGCGGCAAGAGTTCTTTGGCGAAAGCTATGGCCGGAATCCTGCCTCCGATGACAACGGAGGAGGCTATTGTCACGAGCAAGATCTACTCCGTTGCCGGAATGAAAGGCTCGCAGATAGGCCTGATCCGCACACGCCCGTTCCGCGCTCCCCACTACAGCGCATCCCTCCCGGCGATCATCGGCGGCGGAGCCGGAGCCGACATCCGTCCCGGGGAAGTCACGCTGGCCGAAAACGGAATCCTCTTTCTTGATGAATATGGCCAGATGCCGAAATCCGTTCTGGAAGCTCTGCGTGGTCCGATGGAGGATAGAAAAGTCACAATCTCAAGGCTAAGGTCGAAACTTGAATATCCCGCCTCTTTCATGTTGGTCGCCGCATCGAATCCCTGCCCATGCGGCTACTACGGTGAAGGAGACCGCTGCCGTTGCACTCCGGGTCAAAGGCTGAACTACCTGTCCAAACTCTCCGGTCCGGTGATGGACAGAATCGATATTCAATTATGGCTTCATCCTGTTGACACAGTGAAACTTGTCGGCCGCAGGAAAGGTGAACCCAGCGAGGTCGTGGCGCAGAGAGTCCTGAAGGCAAGGATGCTCCAGAAGCAGCGTTTCGCCGATGACGGAATATTCACGAACGCAGAGATGAGCAACCGTCTGCTTGAGAAACACTGCCCTTTGAACGATGAGTGCCGCAAGGTGATGGAGCAGCTTATCGGTCGCCTAGGCCTGTCTGCCCGCGCATATTCAAGGATCCTGAAAGTCGCCAGAACCATCGCCGATCTTGAGATGTCCCGTGACATAAGGCCTGAATACCTCCGCGAAGCCGCCTCCTACCGCTTCCTCGACCGCCTCAACCTTGAGACTTTCGGATAAACTTAATCCTCCCAGGAAACCGTTCGAGACTCATCCGGATTGACCGTGATGTGCACCCGCAGCGTCTCCTCCGGCAGGATTTCCTCGATGTTCTCCGGCCACTCCATAATGCAGAGACACCCGCTGTCAATGTAGTCGTAGAACCCGATGTCAAGAGCCTCCGCGATCTTGTTAATCCTGTAAAAATCAAAATGATACATCGGCTCCCCCGACCCGGTGCGATATTCATTCACAATCGCGAAAGTCGGAGAACTGACAGCGTCCTCCCGCACACCGAGCCGCCGGCAAATGGCCGTGGTGAAAGTAGTCTTCCCAGCCCCCATAGGAGCGTAGAACGCCAGAATACTATGCCCTTCCGTCTGCGAAAGGAACTCACCCGCAGCCCTGTCGATGTCCTGCAGGTCCTTTATGATGATCTCGTGTCTCATATCAAATGAATTTATGGCCTTAGCCAAGTCTCCGGATTCTGCGGCGTGCGCCCAGACCAGATCTGGAAATGTAGCTGCGTCTCCCCGCCGATCGTGTCCACAGTCCCGACAACCTGTCCCGTCTTGACCTTGTCCCCGGCCTTGACGCTCACCGTCCCCAGCTTGCAGTAGAACGAGAAGTAATTGCCGTGCTGCACGAGTACACACTTGTTGTACCCAGGCATGACCACAATCTGCTTCACATCCCCGTCAAAGACTGCCTTGATTTCTGTTCCGGCGGCAAGTGCGATTGTCACACCGTTGTTGAACGGAAGCTTGAGGTTTGTATAGACCGGATGGAAACGCTGGCCGAAATGATCCACGACAGGCCCGTCCGCAGGCCATGGAAGCTTGCCTTTGTTAGCCTCGAATTTCTTGGCAAGAGTGTAGTCGATTGGCTTGCGCTTGGCTGTTGACTTGCCTTTTCCGGCCTTACCTGAGCCTTTCTCATCTGTGGCGTCACGGATGATCCTCTCGATTTCCCTGTTCAGGGCATCCACCTCACGCTGCTTTCTGGACAAGTCCTGCTGGTACTTCCTCTTGTTCTTTTTCAGCTGGCTGACAAGATTCCGCGAATCATTCTCCTCGGCCTTCAGCTTGTTCATCTCCGTCACCCTCAACGCCTTGATGGATTCGGCTTCCCGCTTCATGGCCGCCAATGCCTCGCTTTCCTTTTTCAGCTCGGTCTGGACATCAATGATTTTCGAAGCCTGTGAGTTCATCTGCTTTGAAAGATCCCTGAGGTAGCCGTAGCGTCTGAATGCCTGCCCGATATTGTCGCTGGCGAGGATGTACATGTACCAGATCTTCGCGCTGCGGTTCACGTAGGCGCTTCTCACGAGCCGCGCATAATGGTCGGACAAAGTGTCCAGCCGCGCCTGCATGAGGGCAATCTCCCTTTCCTTTGCCGAGATAGAGCCGGAATATTCAGCAATCTCCCTGTCGCTTTCGGCGATGAGTTTCTTTCTGGATTCCACCTTGCCGCTGATCATGTTGAGACGGCTCAATGCGCTGGCGCTTTGGGCGGTGTTGCTTCTGAGCTGGCCGTCAAGAATCGCTATCTCTTTCTGCAAGCGGGCCTTGCGAGCCTCCTGCGACCGCGTGTCCTGGGAATATGCCGGGAGTTGCCAAGCCAGAGCCGCAACAAAGGTCATGAATATTCCTGCAATCCTTCTCATTCTTTTCCTTCCGCCTTTCTGTTCTCCGCTTGAGTTCTGTACACTTTTGCGAGATCTGTCTCTCCAAGCGCCTCAAGCACAATTGCATAGTGCTCCAGACATGTCGCGCTCTCCTTGGCCCCGTAAAGCATCGCATGCTTGAATTGAGCCTTGGCTTCCTTGTCTTTTCCGAGCAGATGCAGGATCCAGCCGTATGTGTCCAGATATGTCGGGTTGTCCGGTTCCTTGTCCACAGTCTTCTTGCTCATCGCACAGGCTTTTTTGAGTTTGCTGCCCTTGAGGGCAAGATAATAGGCGTAGTTGTTGAGTGCCGGTGCATAGTCTGGATTCAGTTTCAGAACCTTGGCATAGACCTTGAACGCTTCCTTCTCGTTCCCGAGCTCGTGGTACATGTCGCCGATGGAAGAGAGCGCGGGGATAGTGATTGAAGTGTCCCCCTGTGCTATCTCGATGATTTTGCGATTGTTGTCTATTATTCCCTGCCAATCCTTCCTGTTGTAGCAGGCCACATTCTTCATGTCCAGAAACGCAGTCTCCTTTGGAAACTTGACCAAAGCGCTGTCACAGGCTTTCTCCATTGTGTCCCAGTCTTTCATGTAACCCAGAATCTGCACGTAGGCCGCTGTGGTTCCGAGATTGTCCGGGTGCAAGGTCATGTTCTTGTGGATCAGCTCTTTCGCCTTGTCTTGCCTTTCGGTGGAGTACCAGTAGAGTCCCGAGGCCATGAGAGCCGCGCTGTCGGTCGGGTGGCACAGCACCAGATTGTCGTACAAGGTGTCGATCTGCGGTCTGACGCTCTGGATGAACCTTGGGTCGGAGCGTGTCACCAGCATGCCAAGGTACTGTGTCTTGGCATGTACATCTGTCTGGTCGTCAGACACGAACATATTCAAAGTCCGGAAGAACTCCGGAAAGTTCCGTCGGGTCCTATAGACTTCAGACTCTCCCAAAAGAGCCGGCATGTAGCCGTTCTGAAGATCGAGTGCCTCCTTGTAGTACGCCAGGGCCACGGTGTCCTTGTACTCGGCCATGGAATGGTCGCCGAGCTTGGTCAGCACATAAGGAGAGGAAAATTCTTTGTTGTAGTCCTCAAGGGTCTTGAGCGCCTCCAACGGCTTGTTCTGCCTCAACAGTATGTCGTATTTTGTGGCGGTCACATTCTCGCTCTTGCCGAAGACAGACTCAATCTGATCCAATGCGCCAAGGGCTTTGTCATACTGGTTCTGCTTGAGGTAGAGATTGACCAGAGTGAAGTAGAGGTCGTCCTTTTTCGGGAAATCCTTCAGCAGTGCTTCGTAGGTCGCGATCGTCAGGTCATCCTCTCCTGTCAATGAATATGTCCGTGCGAGCCTTTCCTTGTACCAGAAGTTGGACGGATCCAGCTCCGCGGCCTTCTTGAAAGCCGTCTTCGCGCCGTCCAGGTCGTTGGCGTAGAGCCGGCACATGCCAAGGTAGTACTGTGCGGCGTCGTTCCGTGGATCAGCCGTCAGTATCCTCTCCAGCGTCACCTGCGCCTCCTTGTACTGCCCTTCGTCCAGCTCCGAGACCGCATCAATCAGCTCGCCGTCAATCCTTTTCCCTATCTTGTTGTTGTTCTGTGAATATCCCAGGCCGCACGCCATCAGCATCCCGGCCAGAACCACCATAATCAGCCTTTTTCCGTTCATATTATCTTGTAGGGCTTTTCTTAGTAACCTTCAAAAGATAACCTGCATCATCTGAGGCAACTTATTTTTTCATGTTACTTAGTAATCATTAAAAAATAACTTGAACAATTTGTATATCTTTATGGCCTATATTTCTTTTCTCATCAGTCGTGTACCTCCAGTACACTCCTTCTTCCAAAAGAAATCTATCCTCATGAATCTGACACAAATTTAGTTCAACTTATTTTTTAATGCTTACTTAATTACAAAAATAGCACTTTTTATAGGAATATAATACGAATTTTATGCCGTTATGGCTGCTGCTGTACCCGGTCAGTGGGCGCCACAGTGGCCGGCAAGCGTCATGTTCAACGTCCGCCTCCGCCGGATCCTCCGCCGGAGAAGCCTCCTCCGCCGCCCCAGGATGACGATCCGCCTCCGCCGCTTGAGCTTGAGCTGTTGAGCGAGGCCTCATAGGTGGAGGCCGCCACGTTGAAGTCCCTGGAGGTCATGTTGATCATGTCCCAGATCATAATGTTGGTCGCGCTGTCGGCAAAAAACTCCGCGGACGAGGACAGCCTGAAGTACTCGGGACAGACTTTCCGGAAGTCCCTCATCACCTGGTCGGCGATGCCGTAAAGGGATGCGAAGACAAGGTAGTCGTTCCACAGTTTCACCTCTACCACACCCCTGTCCTTGATCAGCGTGAAATCCTTCAGAAATTTTCTGAGTCCGAAGACCTGGCGAACCTCCTCCGGCTTCATCGTCCAGACGGTCGCTCCGTTCTCTATCCTATTGCTCCAGGCGTACAATGTCCTGCCGTTGTACCTGGACCATCTCCTGAGCTCGTTCTTCTGGAGAATCCTGTCATCTCCGGCGGCCTCCTTGATGAACGAGTGCAGCTCGGACTCAAGCTTCGTGTCATTGTCATCGTCCTGCGCCGCGGTGTCCGGAAGATCCTTGACCAGCATCTGAGGCTTTGAGCCGTCCGGCTGCGGGACAATCTCGAATCCTCCCTTAAGGAAGAGCCTTGTGATGTAGGCGGCGATAAGATTCTGTCTTTGGGTTGATTTGAGACCCTCGAACTCTGTCAGTATGTTGCTTGCCTTCCGTAAGTCACCGTTTACCGGGGTGTCCCTGTACCAAGGCACATCCTTGATCCTCCCGCCAAGAAGCTCCTTCTTGCGTTTGATCCTGTTGATCTTGTCCTTTATGGCGGCGATGAGAGCCAGGAACACAAGGAAGACGATGATGGCAAAGAATATGACGGACGCCCATTCCCAGAAGCCGTACTCTCCCGAAGAGGAGTAGTCACTGCCTTTGAGGGCCTTCTTGCGGACTTGGTCGAATGTCCGATTCTCGACCAGGTCCGGATGGAACATGCCCTTCTCGAAGCCGACCATGACGATCATCGCGCTCTCCTTGATGAAAGGCTCCGTGGTCCTGGCCACGACAATCCCGTTCTCCACGTGTATCTCTCCCCGGAAACCGAACGCCCAGACCTTCGTGTTCTCCGTGGAGAACTCCATTCCCGTTTTCCTGACAGTCAGAATGATGGATTTGGGTGACGAGCCCAGGTTACGGGCGACGAACATGTGGTTGAATCCGTCCATGTCCTCATGCCCCTTGACAAGGCCGGTGAGAAGATAGCGGACGGTGTAGGTGTGCCTGCCGGAACTTCCCACGCCCCAGCAGATCTCATAGCCGTCGGATTTGGTCACAAGTCCGCAGCGGCCCGCCTTCAGGGCGCGGCTGCGGTCAACATCCCATTCGCCTTCGTTGAGATAGTCGCCGAGGGTCTCGTCGCTGACCGCCAGATCCTCAATGGTCATCTGCCCCATGTTGTCGGCCACGAGGTACCACTCCGTAATGTCGTCAGAGACATCAATATGCCATGTCTCGGTCACAATGGCCGATCCGTTGTCCCGTAGTTCCACGTTGATTCTCAACGAGTCAACGTCGCTGCCGGACATCGGGACAGCGACGAGAGACAGGACGGCGGCCAGGAAAAATGTCCAAAGCCTCCTCATGATCCTACTTGTTGAATATGTCTGAGACTGAAGGCGCGTTGACGACTGTCTGGTCTTCCGGAAGGAGTTCGTGGGTCGAGAAATGGAGCATGGCGGCCACCATTGAGGAAGGCCATTGGCGAGCCATCATATTCATCTTCGTCACGCAGTCATTGTAGACCATCCTGCTGAGACGGACTTTCTCCTCATAGTCCTTGATCTCTCCCATAGTCTTCAGGAACACGGTGTTGGCTCCAAGTTGAGGATATTGCTCCGCGACGACGTTCAGGCGTCCCATCACGGATCTCAGCGAAGCCTCGCTCTGGGCGAGATCCTCAGGACTGGAGACGGAGGCCGTGCGCTTGGAAATCACATCCACGAGGGTGTCATGCTCGTATTTTGTGTACTGCTTGGTCATCTCAACCAGATTGGTCACAGCGTCCCAACGGGACTTCATCTGCACATTTATCTGGCTGAAAGCGTTTTTCATCTTCTCCTCAAGGCTCACAAACTTGCGCTGCGTGAGGAAGATGTAAAGGAATACAATCGCCACTAAGACGATGATCACCAGTACTGTAGCTGACATAATGTTAAAATTTTATTAGGTTGATATTAAATGGTGGCTATACCTCGCCGGCAACCCAGACAAGAACGTGGTTGTCGAAGGTCATATATTCAAGTTCGAATTCCTCCTCATAGCCGTCCTTGTGGATGAAGGTCGCGTCAAGCTCTCCCTCTCCCTTCGGACGGAAGCGCTCCACCTCGATCTGCTCGGCGAAATTCACCCTGTAGGCCGAGAGTCTTTTGAATATGGCTTCCTTGGCGCACCAGTAGATGGCCAGCTGCTCATTGCGCTTGTCCTCATCCAGATTTTCAACCTCGTCCTCGGAAAGCGCCTTGCGCTCCACTGCCGAGAAGTCTCGTGACAGGGATTCGATGTCGATGCCGACATCCTCGTTGTCGTTCAGGATGACGGCTACATATTTGTCTGTGTGCGTGATGCTTATGTTGGTGACACTGTTCTCCAGGTAAGGCTTCCCGTTGTCGTGGTGGCTCAGGTAGACCTTTTCGCCGAACAGCTCGCAAAGAAGCGCCCTGACCGCGAGCCTCTGCTTGCGGAGGGATTCGTTGTTGATGAATGAGATTTCCTCCATCTCATCTGAAGGGACGGAAGCGAGTTCCTTTAGTTCTTCTTCTGTTTCCGTTATCTGCCAGACTCCGATAAGGGATCTGGACTCTTCTAATTCCTTTTTTAAATATAGTGCCATAATTTAAGAATTCAGATTAAAGCATGACAAAGAACCCGTCACCACAATGGTTCGGGACAACCAACGATTTATTATCAAGCATGCTGCGCGACAGCGGATCGTCCGATCGGGGGTCCGCCTTTGATTTGCTGTCTGTCAGAATAGAACTGGGAGGTTCCATATAATCAGTTAATCTTCCTTTGTCAATACAGGTGCAAATATAATGATTTTTTGAATTAGAAAGAAAATACAACAGAAATTGTTATCTTTGTGTCACTATTGGAAAAATAGGATTTTTAACATAATTTTTTTCAACAATGGGATTTTTGACAAACGAGAAGCTGCTCATCGTCGGTGCAGGCGGTGCTATCGGCTCAAACATGGCTCAGACCGCTCTCATGCTCGGTCTTACTCCTAACATCTGTCTTTATGACATCATCGAACCGGCCGTTCACGGTGTCGCCGAGGAAATGTATCATTGCGCTTTCCCTGGTGCGAACGTCACATGGACAACTGATCCTAAGGAGGCTTTCACTGGCGCCAAGTTCATCATCTCTTCCGGCGGCGCTCCGCGCAAGGACGGCATGACCCGTGAGGATCTTCTCAAGGGCAACTGCCAGATTGCCGCTCAGTTCGGCGACTACATCAAGGAGTACTGCCCTGATGTGAACCACGTTGTGGTTATCTTCAACCCGGCCGATGTGACGGCTCTCACCGCCCTCATCCACTCAGGCCTCAAGCCTAACCAGCTCACCTCTCTCGCGGCTCTTGACTCCACACGTCTTCAGGAGCAGCTCGCGAAGGCCTGCGGTGTTCAGCAGTCAAAGGTTACCGATTGCTACACCTACGGCGGTCACGGCGAGCAGATGGCTGTCTTCGCATCCAAGGCAAAGGTTGACGGCAAGCCTCTCTCTGAGTTCAATATCTCCGAGGAGCGTTGGGCCGAGATCAAGCACGACACCATCCAGGGTGGCTCCAACATCATCAAGCTCCGTGGACGTTCTTCATTCCAGAGTCCTGCCTATCAGGCTGTCAAGATGATCGAGGGAGCCATGGGCGGAACTCCGTTCACCTGGCCTGCGGGTTGCTATGTGGACTGCGACAAGTGCGGCTTCAAGAACGTGATGATGGCCATGCCTACCACGATCGACGCCACAGGTGTCCACTTCACCGAGCCTCAGGGAACTGAAACAGAGATGGCTGATCTCCGGAAGTCTTACGAGCACCTCTGCAAGATGCGCGAGGAGATCATCGCCCTTGGCATCGTTCCTCCGGTAGAGGACTGGAAGAAAGACAATGTAAACCTTTAGAAGCTGTCTTGAATTGTTTGTTTGAAGTTTTTCACCTCAAAGAACATTTCAGACAACTCAAAACAGCTTCTTGGTCTTCGGACTGTATAAAGTGCGGGAGGCCGGCTTTCAAGCCAGCCTCCCGCACTTTATGTATGCTCTTGACGGGCATGCGATTGAACATTCGTGGAAAAGTGTTACATTTGCATTCTGCCGGAACAATTCTGAAATGAGGATCAAGGATTGCATAGCATGGCTCTGGAACGCTTCCCGAGGGAATCACCTTCACATTCTGTGTGTGGGCGTTACCGGTATGGTCAGGGTTGCGGTCTCTCTGTTTTTCATCTGGGTGTGCAAAGGGCTTATCGACAATGTCACAGGACAGTCCGAAGGATGGAGCCTTGGCGTCCTCGTCGCGATGATGATCGTGAGCATGGCCGTCAGGCCACTTCTTTCATTGATGGCTGACAGACTGGCCCGAAAGACAGAGGCTTGCATGAACAATGAATTGAGGATGAATATATTCGATCATCTGATGGCAAGCCGGTGGGACAGCCGGGAGTCTCGTCACTCGGGAGACATCCTCAACAGGTTGATTGATGATGTTCCGAGTGTCTCCGAGGTCTTGTGCCGTGGCATCCCGAGCGTAATGATAACGACCTGCCAGTTGATCGGCGCCCTGTACATCCTTTCCAAAATGGATGTGCGTTTGGCTCTTATTCTCCTGTTCATCATGCCGGCGGCCTTGTTGTTGAGCAAAAGCTATGTCAGTAGGATGAGAAAGCTTACGCATGACATCCGTTCCCGGGAAAGCGCTATTCAGGAACACATTCAGGAAAGTGTGCAGAATCGTCTGCTGCTTCGTTCCATGGAATACACACCATATTCCGTTTCCAAACTTGGCGACATGCAATCAGGGTTGTTCCGTAATGTCATGAGGTACACGAATTTCGCGCTTTTCTCCCGATTGATGATCCAAGTCGGATTCTCGGCCGGTTACGCCACCGCGTTCCTTTGGGGAATATTCGGGATCAGAAGCGGCGCTGTGACTTTCGGCACGATGACCGCGTTCCTTCAGCTTGTGGCCCAGATACAAAACCCGATGGTCGAACTCAGTCGGCAGATTCCGGCGTTCATCCGTGTCATGACCGCTGCCGAGAGGCTCGCCGAACTGTCGGACGCACCTCTCGAACAAACCGGGAAGCCTGTCGTCCTGACCGGCAGGGCCGGAATCAGGATCGGGCATCTTACATATTCCTACCCTGGCGGCGAAAAAAAGGTATTCGATGACTTCTCCCATGATTTCACTCCGGGAAGCCTGACAGCTGTCATAGGTGAGACAGGAATAGGGAAGACCACCCTGATGCGTCTGATTCTTGCGCTTGTCTCTCCTGACAGCGGGAATGTGGTGTTCTACGACTGCGAGGGAAACAAGGCCGAGGCCTCGCCTTTGACACGGCGTAACCTGTCTTATGTCCCGCAGGGGAACACCTTGTTCAGCGGAACCATCCGGGACAATCTTCGCATGGGAAATCCGGATGCGGGTGATGAGGAATATTCAAGGGCCCTTCATCTGGCCGCGGCGGATTTTGTCATGGATCTGCCTGATGGCCTTGACACCAGATGCGGCGAGCATGGCGTGGGATTGAGTGAAGGACAGGCCCAGAGGATCGCCATTGCCCGAGGATTGCTCCGTCCAGGCGGAATCCTCCTGCTTGACGAACCGTCCTCGTCCTTGGACATAGAGACGGAAAAGATCCTGTTGGAAAGGCTTTCAGGGCAGGTTCAGGACAAAACCCTCATAATCATCACCCATAGAGAGGAAATCGCGTCAATCTGCACATCTGTTCTGAGAATCACGCCTTCCTCGCTGAAGTGAGGAACAAGCGTCTCCAGACCCCGAGCAATATGCGGCGGAAAGGGGCGGCCATCAGCCAAAGCCTGATTTTCAGGCGATAGCCATTGGACTCCACGTCAACAGGATGCTTCCCTTGTTTCAGAACCGACACCACGCGTCCGAATATTCCATCTCTTCCGCAATGCTCCTTTGCCCTGAGGATACCGTCGCCTTGGATCACCGCGACGCCATTCGCGTCAAACTCCAATATCCGGTGAAGGATGAAATGATTGTTCACCCGGAAAAGCACGATGTCCCCCTTGGCCGCGTTGCGGTGGGGCAAGTTTTCCGGGCTGGCCGCCTCCACGCCTTCCAGCACGACAAGATCCACCTCGCCCACGATGAAGGGCAACATGCTTGTCCCTTTCACGGGAATCGTCACTTTCTTGCCTTTGCGCAGCAATGTGATGACATTCCCGAAAAAAGCTTCGTTGTTGACGGTCTTTTTTTCCATTTTGAGCCTTTATAGCATCGTGTCATTGACTTGTTTCTTTGCAAAAGTATTGAAAAAATCGTTAACTTTGCCATTAAGTAAGCATAAAAAATAAGTTGAACTAAATTTTGTGTCAGATTTTATGAGGATAGATTTCTTTTGGAAGAAGGAGTGTGCCGGTGGCACATGACTGATGAGAAAAGACATCTGGACCGAAAAGACAATCAAAGATTACCAAGTTATTTTTTAAGGATTACTAACCTTAAGAAAGCTGCCACATGAAAGTGAAGAATGAATTTGTCATCCGCGAGATTTGCGGTGAGAAGGTCCTTTCCGGGGAGGGAAGTGACTTTGTGAATTTCAACAAGTTGATCAGGTTGAATGATTCCGCGGCATACCTGTTGGAATCTGTCGGCTCATCGGACTTTACGGAGGAGTCGCTTGTCAGCCTCTTGTGCGGGAAGTATGATGTCTCTCCGGAGGTGGCCCTGTCCGATGTCAAGGCGATGTGCTCCCGGTTGAAGGAAAACGGTGTCCTCGAGTGATATGTCCACTTCAACAATCAGGGTTTACCGTGTCGGCGGAGTGGCGTTCGCTCTTGAACTGAGGTCTCCATGGATTCCGATGGAGTACACTGAACCGGTCCGGAAGCGGATAGCGCTGGCTGCGGCAGGTGATGTCTTGCCGGTTCTTCCGGTAAGGGCCGGGGACAAGGTGCCTTTCAGGACATTTGTGCAGGGGCGTGGAGAACTCATCCCTGACATTGACGCCAACATGCTGGATCTTTCCATGCTTGAACCGTTCTTCATCGGACAAGAGGCGGATGTGACTTTCCGTCTGGTCATCCATGCGCCTGAAAGTGAACCTTTCGACGCGGGGGCAGGGGAAGGCCTGATCATGGATGTCAAAGACTCACAGCCGTACTTCAAGGTTTACCGCCGTCCTGAAGGGACATGGTTCGAGGTCAGCACCGAATCCAGTCCGTCCTTGGGAAGGTTGTTGGTTTCCAACGACAGCACTGCCGGAGACTATTATCCGGAACCGGGAATGACAGCCTACAAGGTGGCATACATGATGGACGTGCTCCTGCGGATGATGTTCTCCTACAACTCTCCCGCGCATTCAGTCTTGCTGATGCACTCCTCGGTGGTCTCTCTGGATGGAGAGGCAGTGATGTTCCTTGGCCCCAGCGGAACCGGTAAAAGCACCCACAGCCGCCTGTGGCTCGAGAATATTCCTGGAACCACGTTGGTCAATGATGACAATCCGGTCGTGAGGCTTGAAGACGGGAAATTGTTCGTCTATGGCACTCCATGGAGCGGGAAGACTCCCTGCTATCGTAATGTGAGGGTTCCGGTCAAGGCCATTGTCTGTCTCAGGCAGGCGCCGCTCAACAGCATCTCAAGGTTGAACGGGCTTTACGCCTACGCCGGTTTTGTCAGCGCTGTCTCATCTGTTCGTTGGGAACGTCGGATCATGGATGCATTGACACCGGTCGCCTCCGGAATCGCCACTTCGGTTCCGATCTATTCGATGGGGTGCCGTCCTGACGCCGAAGCTGCAAGAGTGTGCCGTGACGGGGTCTGGAAGTAAAACGGCTACTTCGGAATGCGCCTATTGTTTCAAACGCAAAAACATTTTTTATGAATATCCCGAATGATGACCTGTTTTTCGACTTGTTGCGTTCCGGCCTTTGGGATAAGGCCGGTGCCGTAGCGGATTATTCTTCCGTTGACTGGAAGGCTTTGATCAGACTTGCCAGAGAGCAGACGGTGGTCGGACTGATCTCTGACGGGGTTTCCGCGCAGAAGCGTTACGGCGCCCAACTTTCGATGCCCTTTGAGGATGCTCGGCAGCTGATGGTTCAGACCATCGGCGTGGAACGGGCCAATGCCCGGTTGGACGCTGTCGTGGCCGAGTTGGCGGGCATATTCAAAGACAACGGGATCAGCTACTGCCTTATAAAGGGACAGGGTACGGCACAGAACTATCTTCATTCCGGCCATCGGTCTCCGGGGGACATAGACTTCCTTCTGGACGATGAGAATTACCGCCGCGCATCGGAAGTGCTGGCTCCCAGGGCTGAAAAGTTGCTCCCGGAAGATGGCGATAAGAAGCATTTCGGGATGCTGTTCCATGGCGGAGTGGATGTCGAACTCCACGGAACAGCCCGGGCCGGTTTTGGAAAGGCGTTCAACGATGTCATCGACGGGATGCAGTCGGAATTGTTCACCCGCAAGGATTTCCGCTCATGGGACTGTCTTGGTGAGCCAGTCGCTTTGCCGTCCGTGGATTTTGACGCAATGTTCATATTCACTCATTTTATCCAACATTTCTATCATGGTGGACTGGGACTCCGTCAGATCTGCGACTGGACCATGCATCTTCACCGTTTCGCGTCGGTGATCGACAGGACTTGGATCCGGCGGCGTCTTGATGAATTAGGGCTGGACAAGGAATGGAAGGCCTTCGGGTTCATTGCCGTCAATCTGTTGGGGCTTCCCCGGGAGGAAATGCCGTTCTATGACGAGACCTTTGGCCGGTATTCAGACATGATCTGGGCATCGATAAGGCATTCCGGCAATTTCGGACGGACAATGAATGGCGGACGCGACATTGACTCTGAACCTTACCTCCTCCGCAAGCTTCGTTCCTTTCGCGGGCATCTCCGCTGGATGTCACGCCATTTCGCGCTTTCGCCCCGCAATACCTACCGCGCGATGAGACATACCATTACCTACGGCTTTAAGGCCGTTCTGAAAGGGCGGTGATCCGATGGCTTTGATCAGTAATAACAAAAAAGCGGCCGAATTCCGGTCGCTTCTTTTGTCTGTCGGGGTACAGTGACTCGAACACTGGACCCTCTGGTCCCAAACCAGATGCGCTAGCCAACTGCGCCACACCCCGATAACATTCCTTCGGGTTAACCCCTCAGGCCTTCCCTGACAACGAGCCGTCAAGCGGTGTTCTCATTGGAAAGGACTGCAAAGTTATGCCTTTTTTCTTAATTCGCAAAACTTTTTTGAAAAAATCAGCTATCTTTGAAACGGCGTTGTCCGAAAACAAATTTTTATGATAATACAGGCAAGAGGTATAGAAAAGAGTTTTGGAGATTTGAAAGTCCTTAAAGGCGTTGACTTTCAGGTGAATAAATCCGAAGTGGTGTCGATTATGGGAGCTTCCGGTGCCGGGAAGTCCACACTTCTTCAGATTCTGGGTACATTGTCAACTCCGGACTCTGGCTCTCTGGAGATTGACGGGACGGATGTGCTTCATCTTGGCGGCAAGGATCTGTCCGCTTTCAGGAACAAACGCATAGGATTCGTGTTCCAGTTCCATCATCTGTTGCCGGAATTCAACGCCTTGGAGAATGTGATGATCCCGGCGTTCATCGCGGGTCGTTCCGACAAGGATGCCAAGGCCGCCGCGACACGGCTGCTCAAGGACATGGGACTTTCCGAGAGAATGGAACACAAGCCGTCTGAACTCTCCGGTGGAGAGCAGCAGAGAGTGGCGATCGCAAGGGCGCTCGTCAACGACCCTGCCATTATCTTCGCGGACGAGCCGTCAGGCAATCTGGACACAAAGACAAAGGCGGAAATCCATCACTTGTTCTTTGACCTCAGGCAACGCTACGGGCAGACAGTTGTCATCGTGACCCATGACCCTGATCTCGCGAGGATGTGTGACCGGTCGCTCTTCATGCGGGATGGACTGTTCGTGGATGAGTAGTAGGCTGAGCGGATATATTCGAAAATGAGTGTATTCCATTTCAAACGCTTCGACGTGCGCAACGAGCGCTCTGCCATGAAGGTGAACACTGACGGCGTGCTTTTGGGCGCGGCGACTGAGGTTTTCCAGGAGGATCGCCATGTCCTTGACATCGGCACCGGAACGGGCACGGTCGCCTTGATGATAGCCCAGCGCCTCTCTGACATCAAAAAGGATGGAGGGTGGAATGTTCAAGGCATCGACATTGACTCTCCGTCGGCTGAGGAAGCTGCCGGAAATTTCAGCCTTTCGCCATGGCGAGGTCATCTTGAGGCCGCCAATGCCGGTCTGGCAGGGTTCCGGAAGGCAAATCCGGATTCCCGTTACGATCTCATCGTCTCGAATCCGCCATACTACGACAACTCGCTTCAGGCTCCGGAGGCGCGGCGTAACTCGGCACGTCACACTGGCGACCCGGAAAACCAGAATGGGATAGAGTCTCTTTCATATAGGGAAATTCTTGAATATGCTTCCGAAGCGCTTGATGAATATGGCCGTGTCTCGGTCATCCTGCCCTCCGATCAGGAGAAGGCATTGTTGCGTCATGCCGGAATGTGTGGTTTTGTCCCATGGAAAATTCTGAGAATCAAGACTGTGGAACGTAAACCTGTGTCCAGGCTGATTGTCCAGTTCAAGCGTAGGGCAGTGGTTACAGAGCCACCGCTTGAAGAAACCCTGACCCTTTTGGATGAAAGAGGGAGGCGTACTTCCCAGCATGCCTCCCTTATAACAGATTATTGTCTGTAACCAAACTAACCATTAACCAATTGACCAAAAATCTAATAATCTGTTATCAGTCTCATTTGTTGTCGTTTTTGTTCAGTCTATGAATCTGGCGCCTGCGGAATGACTCCTCGGCGATGTATAACTTTGCCACCTTCTTGCCCGGGAGAATCTTGCGATACTCCGAAACGTATTTACTATCAATATCCTTGCCAGAATTCTGGACTTCGAGGTATTTATTCAACAAATTGTTGATTTCGTTGTCATTTTTGCCTGCTTGAAGCGCTTCCTCAAGAGCCTTGTAGGCATCAATCACCATCTTGAAAGATTTTTTCTTCTCGCATTCGCATTTGTTATAGATTGGCCAGAACTTTTCAGCCTCGGCGCTTGTCAGTTCCATCGCATCGGTAATGTAGGCGATTTTTTCGGCCTTCCATCTGTCTTTCCAGTCCTTTTTCTTGTCCTGCGCCTCCATGGTAGGAACCGCAAGAATAAGAACCATGAGTATTAGTAGCGTTCGTTTCATACAAATTTATTTTTGTGCCGTAAGTCCGGCATATTCAATTAATTCGGTTGAGGTTCCGGAGTCGATGAGGTAATTGACCACATCCTCGTCGGAGATCGAGTCCTGCATGTCGCTTTCCGTGCTGAGATACTCATCGGCCTGGAGCAGACTCACGTAGGCGAATTCATTGTTGTAGAAGTCGCTCTGCGAGCTGTCGGTCATTGTGCTTCTGAGGACCGCGTTCCCGACCAGCATGATCGCGGTGAAGCAGGCAGCCAGCGCAAGGTATGGCTTCAGCCGCAGCGCCGGACTGCCGATCCTATGGTTGTCCGGTATCGCGCCAAGCCTCGCCTCAAGTTCCTCGAAATAATTTTTGGGAACCTCACGGGCGGTCTTCGCCGCTTCATCGAATATTCTGCTTTTTTCCTGCATCACGTTTCTTTGACAGATTGTCATGATTAAGGTTTAATCTCCGTTTCGAGTTCCGCGCGTATTTTTTCCGAGGCGAAATGGTAGGAGGCTTTCAAGGCTCCCACTGACGTTCCAAGGATTTCGGAGATGTCCTCGTACGGCATGTCATCGAAATAGCGCATGCAGAACACTGTCTTTTGTTTTTTGGGAAGTCTGGCGATGGCCTTGAAAAGTAGCCGCTGAGCTTCGTCTCCGTTGAAGAAAGAATCGTCGTCAATCTTGTCGGCAAGCGATGCGTCAAGACTTTCGAACTTGAGAGCCGCACGGATTTTCTGCTTGTGAAGCCAGTTCAGAGCTTCGTTTGTGGCGATTCTGTAGATCCATGTGAAAAGTCTGGAGTCCCCTCTGAAAGACGGCAGCGCCGACCAGATCTTAATGAATATCTCCTGAAGGAGGTCGTCGGTGTCTTCGTGAGAGAAGACAAAACCGCGCACATGCCAATACAGCCGCTCGCTGTAAGCCGCGACTATTTCCTTGAACGCACGTTCTTCCTGCCCGCTGCGGTAAAGTCCGATAATCTCCTCGTCAGTCATCCTGATTGTCTTCAATCTTTCAAATGTACGACAAATTGCTTATTTTTGCAATTATACCAGGAATTGCGGGCGAATGTCCCGCGGCTTACAATTGAACGACACGCTATTATATGAAGCATATCAGGAATTTCTGCATAATCGCCCACATTGATCACGGGAAGAGCACTCTTGCCGACAGACTCATCGAATTGACCAAGACATTGTCATCCAGAGATATGGAGGCTCAGGTGCTCGACGACATGGATCTTGAGAGGGAAAAGGGAATCACCATCAAGAGCCACGCAATCCAGATGGAGTACATCTACAAGGGAGAGAAATATGTCCTCAACCTGATCGACACTCCTGGCCATGTGGACTTTTCGTACGAGGTTTCACGCTCGATCGCTTCCTGCGAGGGAGCCTTGTTGGTGGTCGATGCGTCGCAGGGAATCCAGGCTCAGACGATCTCCAACCTGTACCTTGCGGTGGATCACGGGCTTGAGATCATTCCTGTGATGAACAAGATCGACATGGATTCCGCGCAGCCGGAGATTGTTGCCGACCAGATTGTCGATCTTTTGGGCTGTGACCACGACGACATATTCAAAGTCTCCGCGCGCACCGGAGAGGGGATTCCGCCGCTGCTTGACGCTATTGTGGAGAAGATTCCGGCACCGCACGGGGATCCTGACGCTCCGCTTCAGGCGTTGATCTTCGACTCCGTGTTCAACCCGTTCCGTGGGATCATCGCCTATTTCAAGGTTCTGAACGGCTCGATCTCGACCGGGGACAAGGTCAAGTTCGTGGCGACCGGGCAGGAATATGACGCCGAGGAGGTCGGTGTGCTCAAGATGAAGCTCCAGCCGACGGGAAAGGTCTCGACCGGGGACGTGGGTTACATCATCTCCGGAATCAAGAGGGCCGTGGAAGTCAAGGTGGGAGACACAATCACCCATTCCGCAAGGCCTTGCGCCGCCGCCATCGCTGGATTCGAGGAGGTCAAGCCGATGGTGTTCGCAGGAATGTATCCTGTTCAGGCCGACAAATTTGAGGAACTGAGGGCGACTCTGGAGAAATTCCAGCTCAACGATGCCTCATTTGTCTATGAGCCGGAGTCCTCGCTGGCTCTGGGATTCGGTTTCCGTTGCGGATTCCTCGGACTTCTGCACCTTGAGATCGTGCAGGAGCGTCTTTTCAGAGAGTTCAACATGGATGTCATCACGACTGTCCCTAACGTTTCCTATAAGGTATATACAACTCAGGGTGAGGTGCTTGATGTGCACAATCCGTCCGGTCTTCCTGCCCCTACGCTGATCGACCACATCGAGGAGCCGTTCATCAGGGCCCAGATCATCTCCAAGACCGATTTCTACGGGGCGATCATGAAACTGTGCATGGACAAGAGAGGAACGCTGATCGGGGAACACTACATCACGTCCGACAGGGTCGAGCTCACCTACGACATGCCGCTTTCCGAGATCGTGTTCGATTTCTATGATAAATTGAAGTCTGTGTCAAAGGGTTACGCCTCGTTTGATTATCATGTGACTGATTTCCGTACGGCAAGGCTTGTCAAGTTGGATATCCTTCTGAACGGGGATCCGGCGGATGCTCTTTCTACCCTTATCCATGAGGATCACGCCTACGAGTTCGGACGCAAGATCTGTCTTAAACTCAAGGAACTGATTCCTCGACAGCAGTTCGACATCGCTGTCCAGGCCGCCATCGGGGCGAAGATCATCGCGCGGGAGACGGTGCGTCAGGTACGCAAGGATGTGACGGCCAAGTGTTACGGTGGTGACGTGACCCGCAAGAGGAAACTGCTTGAGAAACAGAAGGAGGGTAAGAAGAGGATGCGCCAGATCGGCACGGTACAGGTGCCGCAGAGCGCGTTCATGGCCGTCCTCAAGCTGGATTCATAGTGGAATGAACGTCGCTCTTTTGATAACTCTCGCCAAGGGAGGAGACTCAACCGGCTGCCTTGAGGAATGTCAGAGGCAGACGGAAGCCATTGCCGCTTCGGGAAGATATTCATTCTCCACATTCCTGAATGATGAAGGTGTGGCCGGCTACCAGAAACTTTGGGAAAGGGCTTCGGCGGGAGGTTTTGATTTCTGCTTGTGGATGGATTCCGACCTTCAGTTGGAGGAGGGGGCTTTGGCATCGTTCTTTGAGAATTCCATGTTCCTGAGACATAAGGCGGTGATCACCGGCACGGTCTCGGATCTTTCCGGTAACCTGCTTTCGGGCGGCAGATCCCGTCATGGAAGACTTTTGGATCCGGATCCTGTCATCCCCATCCCTTGCCATCTTTACGACATGACGCTCACATTGGTCCCGGAATATGCGGTCAGGCATCTTGAGAATCCGTCTGACATATTCAGACCCAGTCTCTTTGACTATGGCTGCGGCTCTAAGGTTGCCAAGGCGGGTGTGGCGAGGGTCATAGCTCCGGGGATCTTGGCGCGGACCGCACGGAAACCTGACCTCCCGGCATGGAAGAATCCTGACAGCCCGGCATCCGAACGTATGTCTTCTTTGCTGAAAGAGGGAAACCACGAGTTTATTCACGTTCTGCATTCGATTTTCAGATAATATTCGTAAATTTACGCTTACGCATTCGGTTGCGGATGCGCTTTGAAACGACATTAACATTAAAACATCCAATATTATGAAGCATCCTAAAATAGGAATCCGTCCGACCATAGATGGTCGTCAAGGCGGTGTGCGTGAAAGTCTTGAGGAAAAGACAATGACCCTTGCGGCCAATGTCGCCGCCCTCATTTCCTCCAATCTGAGATATACCGACGGCACTCCGGTGGAGTGTGTCATCGCTGACGGTACGATCGGCCGTGTGGCTGAGAGCGCCGCATGCGCCGAGAAGTTCGAGCGCGAGGGTGTCGGCGGAACGATCACCGTGACATCCTGCTGGTGCTACGGCTCCGAGACCATGGACATGAACCCTTACTGGCCGAAGGCCGTCTGGGGATTCAACGGAACGGAGCGTCCAGGGGCGGTTTATCTCGCCGCGGTTCTTGCCGCTCACGCCCAGAAAGGGCTTCCGGCTTTCGGAATATACGGCCACGATGTCCAGGATCTTGAGGACAACTCTATCCCGGAGGATGTGGCTGAGAAGATTCTCCGCTTTGCCCGTGGCGCTGTGGCCGTGGCCGAGATGAGAGGGGAGTCCTACCTTTCCATCGGTAGCGTGACGATGGGCATCGCCGGCTCTATCGTGGACACCAACTTCTTCCAGAAGTATCTGGGAATGAGGAATGAAAGTGTAGATGAGGTCGAAATCCTGAGGCGTATGGATCTTGGAATATACGACCCTGAGGAGTTCGAGAAGGCTATGGCCTGGGTCAAGAAATACTGCATGCCTAACGAGGGCTGGGACAAGAACCCTGAGGGCAAGCAGAAGACCCGCGAGCAGAAGGACAAGGATTGGGAATTCGTGGTGAAGATGACCATCATCGTGATGGATCTTATGCACGGCAACCCTAAGCTCCGCGAGATGGGATTCAAGGAGGAGGCTCTTGGGCACAACGCCATCGCCGGAGGTTTTCAGGGACAGCGTCAGTGGACCGACTGGATGCCTAACGGAGACTTTACCGAGACCCTTCTGAACACCAATTTCGACTGGAACGGCCGCAGGGAGCCATCGATCCTCGCCACCGAGAACGACTCGCTCAACGGCACGGCCATGCTTATGGGGCACCTGCTGACCAACCGCCCTCAGATATTCTCGGATGTTAGGACTTACTGGAGTCCGGAGGCCGTCAAGAGGGTGACCGGCAAGGAACTTACCGGCAAGGCCGCCCCTGGAATCATCCACCTCATCAACTCGGGCGCCACGACTATGGACGGCTGTGGACAGAGTTCGGACGCTGAGGGTAATCCGGTTATGAAGCCGTTCTGGGAAATGACCGAGGAGGACGAGAAGCGCTGCCTTGAGCACTCGCAGTGGATGCCGGCCGACAGGGATTACTTCCGCGGCGGCGGATTCAGCATCCATTTCGTTTCCCGTGGGGATTTCCCTGCCACAATGGCCAGAATCAACATCGTGGACGGGCTCGGACCGGTTCTCCAGATCGCCGAGGGCTGGGTTGTGGACATCGATCCTGAGATCCACGCCGTTCTCGACAAGCGTACCGACCCTACCTGGCCTACAACCTGGTTCACCCCACGCCTTGACCCTAAGAAGGATGCCTTCAAGGACGTTTACAGCGTGATGAACAATTGGGGCGCCAATCACGGAGCGATTTCCTACGGCCACATCGGCGCTGACCTCATCACCTTGGCCTCGATGCTCCGCATCCCTGTCTGCATGCACAACGTGGACGATGCCAAGATATTCCGTCCTGCGGCTTGGAACGCGTTCGGAATGGACAAGGAGGGTGCGGACTTCCGTGCCTGCGCGAACTTCGGTCCGATCTACAAGTAATCCTTGACCATGAAGGAGAAGGATTCAATCTTAAAGGCAGGCGGAGTAAGCTACGTCCTGCCTTTTATTCTCATAACGACCTGTTTCGCCCTGTGGGGATTCGCCAACGACATCACCAACCCGATGGTCAAGGCATTCTCCAAGATATTCAGAATGAGTGTGACGCAGGGCTCTCTGGTCCAGGTGGCATTCTACGGCGGCTATTTCTGTATGGCTCTTCCGGCGGCGATGTTCATCAGGAAATTCTCCTACAAGGCTGGCGTTCTTGTCGGGCTTGGACTCTATGCGCTCGGAGCTCTGCTGTTCCTTCCGGCCAAATCTGTCGGTGTCTATGGCTTTTTCCTTATCGCATATTTCATAATGACTTGCGGTCTGTCTTTCCTTGAGACCAGCTGCAATCCGTACATCCTGAGCATGGGAACGGAGGAGACTTCGACCCGCCGTCTGAACTTCGCCCAGTGCTTCAATCCGATCGGTTCGCTGATGGGAATGTACGTGGCGATGAACTTCATCCAGGCGAGGCTGCATCCGGCCAGCACGGCCGAGCGGGCGCTTCTGGACGATGCGAGCTTCGAGGCGATGAAACAGGCTGATCTCAATGTGCTTACGGGACCTTACTGGGTTGTCGGCCTTGTGATCATCGTGATGTTCATCCTGATACTTGCCGCGAAGATGCCGAAGAACGCCGACAAGGATCACGAGATGAACATCGGCCCGGTTCTGAACCGCCTGCTTCACAGGCCTCGGTACTGGGAGGGAGTGATCGCTCAGTTCTTCTATGTCGGTGTGCAGATCATGTGCTGGACATTCATCATCCAGTACGGCACAAGGGTGTTCATGGCCGAGGGAATGGACGAGCAGGCGGCCGAGGTGCTTTCGCAGAAGTACAACATCGCGGCGATGATCCTGTTCGTGACCTGCCGCTTCCTGTGTACTTGGCTGATGAAGTATCTGAAACCGTCCAAACTCTTGACAATCTTCGCTATAGGAGGAATGATCGCCACTGCCGGCGTGATATTCCTGCAGAACAGGCTCGGGCTTTACTGCCTCGTGGCTGTCAGCGGCTTCATGTCGTTGATGTTCCCGACGATTTATGGAATAGCCCTCGGAGGGCTCGGGGATGACGCCAAGTTCGGAGCCGCCGGCCTCATTATGGCAATCCTCGGAGGCTCTGTGCTTCCTCCGCTCCAGGCTTGGATCATCGACAAGGGAACGGTCGGCTTCCTTCCTGCCGTGAACGCCTCGTTCATCCTGCCGTTCATCTGCTTCATTGTCGTCTGCTTCTATGGAATCAGGACGACTAAGAAGCTGTTTTGAATTGTTTGAAATGTTCTTTGAGGTGAAAAATCTTCATTTTCTTCCCGCTTCTTCAGTCAGATAGCACCGCTATCTTCCTTGGAAGAAGCGGTCGAAACTGAAGTTTTTCACTCTCAAACCTTCAAACAAACAATTCAAAACAGCTTCTAAGATTCATCTGGCAGACGTTAAAGAATAGGTTAAGGATTATCCATCCCGGAAATGATTTCCAGGCAGAAAACCAGAGCCTGCATCGCGTGATCGTTGAGGATCACCAGCGGCTCCGGGCATATTCCAAAGAATGACAGCGCGATTGTGGCCACCGAAAGGGTCATGATCGCGCTTGTCAGTGGAAGGGCGACCAAGTTGGTCAGTATGAAGTACTTGGGAAAAGTGTGGAAATAGTACCACGCCAGCGGGCCGGTGAAAACTTGGCAGGAGATTGACAGCATCGCCGCGCTCCATATTTTCCGTAAAGGATTGAATCTGGATAATTTAGAACCGTTTGGTGCGGGATAGATCCGATCAAGGGTAGGGAAGAGCAGGAATATTCCCGCCATTGCCATATAGGACAGCTGGAACGCCACTGAGGTGATGACATCCGGCTTCAGGGCGAGCTGGATGGTCAGAGCGGCCAGCAGAACCCTGACCGGCTCCCTTTTCCGTCCAAGCAGCTTGGCGGTCTCGTTGATGGTGATGAACAGGAATGCGCGGATGATCGAAGGCGTGGCACCGGTCATGATGGAGTAGAAAAGTGCCGCCACGATGATCAATGAACATCTCGATTTTCTGGCCTTCGGGCTGTTCCCAAGCGGCGATGTCAGTCTGGTCAGAAGAAGATAGAGCACACCCAGATGCAATCCGGAGAGGGCGAGAATATGCGAGGCTCCGCTGTCTCTGAATATTCCCGTGATCTCTTTCGGAAGGTCGCTTTTGTCGCCGGTCAGCAAGGCTTTCACCAGTGGTCCTGTGGTCTCCGACGGGTATGGAATGGCATCGATTGTGGCGCGCAGGTGTCCTACGGCTTTGGCGGCCGCTGTGCTGACAATGCCGCTGCCATATTCAGGAATCCCGCTTGCGATGTGATAATTCAACGAGCAGAATATTCCCGTGACTATGAATATTCCCGCAAAGAATATCCGCCGGCCGCTGAGCCTGCCTAAGCGCGTCAGCCTGCCGAGGCGCGGTTGGTTCGACAGGCTCACCAACCGCTTTCCGCTCCGGTCGCTGAGCTTGCCGAAGCGCACCAATAAGGTAGTTGAACAAATAAGAATAAGGAGAATCGAATCCGTGATAATCGGTAGTCCGCCGGAAAGAAAAGGACACAGAACCGCCCCCGTCGCGACCCCGGCCGCGAAAGGAACACTTATCCCTACGATATCTCTCGCCTCATTCATCACACAGTTCCTTAATATGCGGTAAAAATAGTTATAAATTTCGTATCTTTGTCAGTACAATTACATAAATTTCAAACGGAATGATTATTCTTGTTATCAATTGCGGAAGCTCTTCGATCAAGTACCAGCTGCTTGACATGAAGAACGATGACGTTTACTCCCTTTTGGCCAAAGGTATAGTTGAGAAGATAGGCCTTGAATGCGGAAGACTCCAACACACTCCTGTAGGTAAGGAAAAGGTTGTCAAGGATCTTCCTGTGCCGGACCACACCGTCGGAATGCAGATTGTGCTTGATGCCCTTATCGACAAGGACCACGGTGTCCTCAAGTCATTCGACGACATTGAGGCTGTCGGCCACAGAATCGTGCAGGGTGCCGATTTCTTCTCCGGAAGCGCCATCGTGGACGAGGATGTCATCAAGAAGATCGACTTCTGCTGTGACTTCGCCCCTCTCCACAACCCGGCCCACCTGCTTGGTATCAGGGCTTGCCAGGAGGTTCTGCCTTCAGTGCCTCAGGTCGTGACGTTCGACACCGCCTTCCATCAGACGATGCCGCCTTACGCCTACATGTACGGCCTCCCTTATGAATATTATGACAAGTACCACATCCGCCGCTACGGCGCCCACGGAACGAGCCATCAGTTCGTGGCAAAGAAGGGCGCTGAGATGGTCGGCCTTGATCAGAACAACTCAAGGATCATAACCTGCCACATCGGTAACGGAAGCTCCATCACCGCTATCGTGAACGGAAAGTCAATCGACACCTCTATGGGTCTCACTCCGCTTGAGGGTCTGGTCATGGGAACCCGCTGCGGCGACGTGGACGCAAACGCCGTCCTCTACATGATGAAGAAGGAGAATCTCACTCCTGATCAGATGTACGACATCGTGAACAAGAAGAGCGGTTTCCTCGGAGTCTCCCAGAAGACATCCGACGCCCGTGAGCTGGACGAGCTCGCCAACAACGGCGACCGCCAGGCCAAGCTTGTACTCAAGATGCTGACATTCCAGATGATCAAGTACATCGGAGCCTACACCGCCGAGATGAACGGAGTCGACGCCATCTTCTTCACCGGCGGTATCGGCGAGCACAACAGCCGTCTGCGCCGCAGGGTCTGCGAGAACTTCACCTATCTCGGACTTGCGTTCGACTACGAGGCCAACACCGCCTGGGGAGTTGACACGGTGATCTCCCTGCCGGATTCCAAGGTCAAGGTCGCCCTTGTCACCACCGACGAGGAACTCGTCATCGCGCGCGACACCATGCACCTCGTGCAGAGCATGGATGAATAGTATCAATCTAAAAAAGAAATATCATGATCACAAAATTCGCTGACGTATTCGCCGAACTCAAAGAGAAAGGCGTATGCAAAAGATTGGTGGCCGCCTGGGCTGTTGACGAGCACACGATTGTGGCTTGCGCCAAGGCTTCGGAGTTGGGTTTCGTGAAAGTTACCCTTGTAGGTGACAAGGAACTCATCAGAGAGACCTGCCAGAAGAACGACATCGACATCGAACTCTTCGAGATTGTCAACGAGCCGGTTGAACTCAAGGCTGTCTCAAAGGCCGTTCAGCTTGTTCACGATGGTGAGGGCGATGTCCTGATGAAAGGGCTTTGCTCCACGGACAAGTTCCTCCGCGCTATTCTCAACAAGGAGACCGGACTTCTCCCTCAGAAGGGCGTGCTCAGCCACGTCGGTGTCATCGAAAGCCCTAACTATCACAAACTCCTCTTCCTGTCAGACATGGCCGTGATTCCTCTTCCTGACTTCCGCCAGAAGGTGAAGATCGCCGGTTATCTCGTGGGGGTGGCCAAGTCATTCGGCATCTCAAAGCCAAAGCTGGCGTTCATCGCCGCATCCGAGCAGGTGCTTGATTCCATGCCTGCCTGCATGGAGGCCGCCGCTCTCGCCAAGATGGTTGACCGCGGACAGATCAAGGGCTGTGTCGCTGACGGCCCTCTGGCTCTGGATGTCGCGATCGACAAGGAGTCTGTGGAGATCAAGAAACTTGTCAGCCCGGTTGCCGGTGACGCTGACTGTCTTGAGTTCCCTAACATCGAGTCCGCCAATGTGTTCTGGAAGACAAACTCCAAACTCGCCACTGGTGTTAAGCAGGCTGGAATGCTCGTCGGAACGACTGTCCCTTGCGTGCTCGCGAGCCGCGCTGACAGCGTTGACACCAAACTGAACTCCATCGCGGAGGCCGTGATGTTTGTCAACAAGTAGTCTTTGCTTTTGAATATAGTTGGTTCCGCCCGGTCACTGAGCTTGTCGAAGTGACCGGGCGGAACTGTTTTTCATTGTTCACAGAGCCTGTCGAAGTGACCGGAAGGAATGATCAATACCCGAACCATTCATTTTCACCGTCAACGCTCTCCTGATGCTCCGGATAGAACATATTCCTTGCCGGAAGTCTTGTGGAATATTTCTCCCGCAGCCTGTCGAAAAGCTCGGCCGTGTGGCGCGCAAGTCCCGGCCCTTTGTAAGTGCTTGTGTTGGAGATGAATATCCAGCACTCCCCGTCAGGGAAGTACTTGATCAGCGCGCTGGTTCCGGCGAACGTGCCGGTGCGTGTCCAGTAACCGTCCTTGGTGTCGTTCCATCCGAGGGAGTAGGTGCTCTCGTCAAAATATTCAGTCATCAGATCCACGCTCTCCCGGCTGATGATGTCCGGGACTTCCGGTCTCCCGTCAATAGATGCCACAAACAGAGCCAGCTCCGGCGTGGAGGCCGCCCATGCGCCCGCTCCGGAAAGACCTGTCACGTTGTTGCCGCCGTAGCATCGGGTGACTTTCCTGCCGCTGTTGTTGAATTCTTCCGCCGGTTCGTCATCGTGCTGGACGTAGTAGCGTGTCTCGTTGGGGAGCTTGTGCTTGTAGTAGTTGCCTGCGATGTGGAAATCGACACATCCGGCCGGCCGAAGGACATTCTCCTGCAGGAATGTCTCGTAGTCCATCCCGCTGACCTTCTCAATCACCATGGAAAGAGCCAGATAGCCGAAGTTTGAATATTCCTGCGCGGTTCCCGGAACGAATTTCAACCGTCTTTTCAGTTGGAGCTCCATCAACTGTTCCTGTGTGGGAGCCTCGCTCCAACCGTTCTGCATCATGATCCAACGTGTGGAGAACATCGGATCTCCGCCACGTCTGGAGAATCCGCCCTTGTGGCGCAGCAGGTCCTCGACTGTTATCCTGTAGTAGAGGGTGTCCTTGATGGCCGCGTTGTAGGTGGAGTCGTTCAGGATTCCGTCAGGGCCGAAGACATGATCCTTGATGTTGAGAAGTCCTCTGTCCTGAAGCACCATTATCCCTGCGGCTGTCACCAGTTTGGACACGGAAGCCATTCTCAGGATGTACCCCGGCTGCATCTCAAGGCCAGAGTCCGCCTCGCCGTAGCCTTTCGCGAAAAGCAGGGAATCGTTCCTCATTACGGACAGTGACGCACCGTGTATGGCCCAGTAGGTCAGGTAGTTCTTTACCATCCTGTCGAATCCGGCCAATGAGGACGTGTCCGACATCTCGTTTGTCAGGGTCACGTTGAGGTTGACCGGCACAGGGCGGGATTCCCGCTCCGCCGACGCTCTTTTCCCGAATGCGGATTTCCCGGCGATGACGACAATCAGCGTGGCGACAAGTCCCGCCACGGAAATCAAGAGTATCCTCCCGGTTCTGGAATCCGACATATTCCTAAATCAATTCCGCTTTTTTGCCGAAGTCGATGATGAAACCGGCTGTTCCGTCTATCCCGAGAATCGAAGAGTCGATGCAGAGGTCGTAGTCTGACGCGGCTCCCCAGTTGCCGAACGTGAAGAAGTTGTAGTAGGTCTCCCTTGTCCTGTCTTGGCGAGAGATCCTGGACCGCGCTTCCTCCGGGGAGATGTTCAATCTTTCCGAAACTCTTTTCACGCGGTCTTCTGACGGAGCTGTGACGAACACGTCAAGACATTTCAGATCACGGAGAATATAGTTGGAACACCTGCCTACGAAGATCGCGGAGCCTTTCGCCGCCAGGTTCCTGATCACTTCGCTTTGGATCTTGAACAGTTCGTTGTCGCCGACGTAGTTCCGCGCGCCGCCGAATCTTCCGGTGTCGAAGAAGGATGAAATGTTGAAGATGCTCCTCTTCTCATCGCTGCGCTCGAACAGTTCCTTGCTGAATCCGCTCTCGTCCGCAGCCCTTGAAATCAATTCATTATCGTAAACGGGGATGCCAAGGATCTCGCTGATCTTCAGCGCGACGAGCTTGCCGCCGCTTCCGAACTGGCGTCCGATGTTGATTATCGTGTTTTGTCCGTTCATATTCATTGGTTTTTAAGAGATCGCACTCCCAAGAATCGTTGGTTCGTCCCCGTCCTTGAGTTTGCTGAATTTGCGCATGAGGTTGCCGATCATGATCAGTGTCGTGACACAGGCCAGTGCATCAGAGATCGGGAACGCCGCGAACACTCCATGAATGCCAAAGAACGGCGGCATCAGGTACAGCAGCGGCACAAGGTAAAGCAGCTGGCGGCTGAGGGACAGGAATATTGACTTCCGGACCATTCCGAGGCTTTGGAACAGGTTGGTCGATACCATCTGCCAGCCCACAATCAGCACAACCGGATTCATCACTCTCAACCCTTTCTCCGCCACCTCTTTAAGGCTTGGGTCATTGGTGAAGATGCTGACCATCGCTCCCGGGAAGAACTCCGAGGCGATGAACCAGAAACCGGTTACGATAGTGGCCCACATCGACGTGCGCAGGAAGACCTCGCGGACTCTTGAATATTTCCTCGCCCCGAAATTGTACCCTGCGATAGGCTGCATTCCCTGGTTGAATCCCATCACCACCATGATGAACAGGAAGTTGATCCTGTTGATGATGCCGAACGCACCGATGGCAAGGTCGCCGCCGTACTTGAGCAGCTGCTGGTTGATGAACATTGTCACGATGCAGGAGGCCGAGTTCATCAGGAAAGGCCCCATGCCGATTGACAATGAATCCTTCGCGATTCTCCACTCCAGACTGAAGAACCCTTTCGGCAGTCGCAGGACATTGTCCTTCCGTGTGAAGTAGTGGATTGAATATGCCAGCGAGACGGCCTGGCAGATCACCGTCGCCAAAGCGGCTCCGCGCACACCCATCCCGAATGTGAAAATGAATATCGGGTCCAGGATGCTGTTGAGGATCACCGTGAAAAGGGTCAGCCCCATCGCCATCTTCGGATTGCCGGAAGACCGGATGATGCTGTTCAGACCGAAGTAAAGATGGGTGATGACATTCCCGTAGAGAATGATCTCCATGTAGTCCCTTGCGTATTTCAAGGTGTTGGCGCTTGCCCCGAAGAAGTTAAGGATGGGATCCAGGAACATCAGGCAGAACACGGTGAAAAGGAGTCCCACGATGCAGTTCAGGGTCACTTCGTTTGCCAGGACCTTGTTGGCGATCCTATAGTTCCGCTGCCCGAGCAGCACGGAGATCATCGTCGCCGCTCCGACACCGACGAGGGTACCCAGCGCAGTGCTGAGGTTCATCAGCGGGAAGGTTACGGCAAGCCCCGAGATGGCCAGCGATCCGGTTTCGGGAATATGCCCGATGTAGATGCTGTCCACCATATTATACAGAGAAGACGCAGTCATGGCGATAATTCCAGGGACTGCGTACTTCTTGAGCAATTGTCCTATGCTCTCACTTCCAAGCTCCGTCGGGGCTGTCTGTGTCTGTGACATATCCTTATGGTTTGTCAACAATTTCAATTTCAAAAGTCAGGGGAGCGTATTTCGGGATGGATTTGCCGCTTCCGCTGTAGCCGTAGCCAAGATAGGAGTAGAACGCGCACACGCCCTTTTCGTAGGCCTTCAGTTTTGACAGGCAGTAGGCGAATCCCTTGATGGTGGTGCTGCCGTTCGAAGAACTTGAGCCACCGAGGGTTATGTCGGAATAATTCTTGTTCAGCTTCACTTGCTGAGGCTGGTATGTCTTCGATGACGAGTAGATTCCATAGAATTTCGCCGTGTCTTCAACCGTCGTGTCGAAAACCTGCCCGTTCAGCAGTCTTCCCGTGTAGTTGATGTAGAACGTTGTGTCGCGCGGCAGGGTTGTGGTGTCGGCCGGCTCCTTGAGCTGCTGGTAGTAGTAGCCGTAGAAGGTGGAATCCACATCGTTCATCCTGTGGGCGGTGTATCTTTCCAGAGAATCTATCTCCCATTTGTGGATGTCGTCGGTCTTGTCTGTAAGGGTGATGGTGTAGATGACATTGGTTCCGGACTCGTTCTTGAAATAATCGTCGCCTGTCTCGTAGCCTTCGTCGCCGTCAATGGTCACGTTAAGCCATCCGGGAATGACGGCTGTCCTTGTCCCGCCGACTTTCATGCCTCTGATCATGTCCAGGATTCCAGCCTGTGTCGCAAGCTCGCTGTTCAGCACCACGGTAGGCCCGTAATAGTTGCCTTTCGCGTATGAGCCAATCTGTTGCGCCACTTTCTCCTCGGATGTGCTTCCGATGTTGCCGTCCAGATCGGTGGCCGTGTACCGGATGAAAAAGTAGAGATCCTTGTCGGAGATGGACGCGCCTGTTCCCGGTTGGTCGTCAGTGATGTATATTCCCAGACCCGTAGGCTTGACATTCGGAAAATGTGTGTTCAGCCAAGCCTCAAGGTAAAGCTTGTTGTCCCCGTTCTTTGATTCGGTGACCTCCTTGGCGCACGCGCCGGCCATAGTGATCACGGCGGCCGTGATTCCACAGAACTTGATGATCTTGTTTTTGAGTATGCTCATATCAATTTCCTTTCGTTTATTTGTTGGTGACGTCCGTTATCCACAAATGATAGGCCAATGCTGAATTTCCGGGCACTGTTCCTGTCTTGTGCTTCCCGAATCCGTTTTTCCCGTTGAAGAGAATGTAGCACTCGTCCCCGCTCTTTACTCCGACGATGCCCTTTCTCAGACCCTTCACGAGTTTGTCCCCGGAAAGATCGACCGTGCTGACCTTGAACATGGTGGTGTCCGAGACAGTCCATTGCGCCGATTCGGCGATCTCCTTGCTGTTGGTCACGAACATGTTGCCGGAAGACAGGCTGGAACTGTTGACGCAGTGGCCGGCATAGTAGAACGACACGCTGCCGTTGTCCTCCAACGCCTCGCCTTCGCCCTGCTTCACCGTGACCCTTACCGAACCATCGAAGTATTCCACGGTAGCCCCGGAGCCTTCGGGAGCCAGGGAGCTGACGATCGATTCTATGTTCTTGTCCTGCTGCGAATAGGCGTTCTCCGTCTCTGTCTTGCCGCAGGACGGGGACAACATGGTAATGACAGCCATGGCCGCCAGTGCCGTTATGATGTGTTGATTCGTTGTCATATTCCAAAAAACTCTCCTGCCGCTTTCAAGATGTATGCCTCGGCGTCGGACGGGGCCGCCAAATCCTTGCCTATGGTCAGCTTGCCGCCTGCCGCGCACTCATGCCCGCCTCCGTTGAAGAACCTTGCCGCGCACTCGTTCGCCGAAGTTCCGGCCTTGGATCTGACGGAAACCTTGAAGATGTCGTTTTCCTGGGTCAGGAATATGCTCATGCGCACCGACGCGATCGACAGCGGCATGTTCACAAATCCCTCGCTTTCGCCTTTCCTGAAGTCGAACCTTTTCTGTGTCAGCTCATCCAGAATGATGTACGCCACCCCGTACCCTGTGATCTTAAGCCGTTCGCTCATGAGAAACCCCATCAGCCTAAGGCGGTTTTCACGATAGTTGTTGTATAGCTCCGACAGGATGGCATCGCGGTTCACCCCCGCCTCGATCAGTTTGGATGCCATCTCCAGCGTGCTCGGAAAGACCGAATTCGCGAAGTTGTTGGTGTCTGTTGTCATTCCGGTAAGCAATGCGGTGGCGCAGTCCGCAGGCAATGCGGAAGCGTTCCCGGCGATGTCCGGCATCTCCATCAGAATCCAGAACAGCAGCTCGCTCGCGGAGGAGATTCCTGTCTTTGAGAACACGAGTTCAAACGATTCGGCCTCGGGATTCAGATGATGGTCAATCAGTATCTTATGCGCGCCTGAACCTCTCAACAGGCCCTCCATGTCCGCTGTCCTGGAGAAGGAGTTGCAATCCTGACAAATGATAAGGTCGCTTCCCTCGATTCTCTTCCGTGCTTCCTCACCGTTTTCATCGAACGCGATCAACTTCCCGGTTCCAATCCCTTTCGTAATGAAGGCGATTGAATCAGGGATGCTGTCCGGCACGATCAGTACCGTGTCCTTGCCCTTGACGCCTGTCAGATAGCTCAGCATGGCGGCTCCACTGCCTAAAGCATCCCCGTCCGGATGGGTGTGGACGACGATGGTGATGCGGGAAGAACTGCCCGTCAGCTTGTCTAAAATTGCGATGTCTTTCATTGCTGTCTGCAAAATTACAAATATTATATTGCATTTCATAAATCAATTTTCTAACTTTGTCAAGAATTGACGTATAGTCTTTTCGCAGGTAAGAAAAACATAAAAACCAAGAATAATGAACAAGACACTGAAAACGATTCTCTGCATCGTACTTGCGCTTTGCGCGATCTTTTTAGTCTATGAGATCTACGACGGCATTATGGAGCCTGTCAGATTCAACAAGGAGGTTGTGGCCAGGCAGAAGGTCGCTGTCCAGAGGCTGAAGGACATCCGTGAGCTTCAGGTAGCTTTCAAGAGCATGAACGAGAGGTTCACCGCCTCATTCGACACCCTCAAGCAGTTCTACAACAACGGCCAGATGGTTGTCCTCATGCAGGTCGGCTCGAAGGATGACTCCCTTGCCGTGGCACACACCAACGATGTAAGGAAGTCACACAAAGGAATAACCGACGAGGGTCTTTACAAGCTCTATCAGGAAGGGGACAGGCGTCTCGTGTTCTCGATCCAGAACAAGATCGCTGTCAAGGATACCCTGTTCAACAACAGACCGGACTTCGACATCAATGCCATTGATGAGATTCCGTTCGCGACCGAGGGCGAGACCGTGGCCGCTGTCACCAAGGTTGAGATGGACGCCATCGTGAAGAAGGTCTCAGGTGTGAACGTGCCTCTGTTCGAGGCGAAGATGCCTTGGAAGTCAATTCTTAACGGCATGAACCACCAGCTTGTTGTGAACAAAGTCGCAGAGTGCGAGGATCAGGGCCGCTACGAAGGCCTTATGGTCGGCAGCGTCACCGCGCCTAACAACAACGTGGGCAACTGGGAGTAGGACGATCATCCAACTCGGAATAGATGGATTGGAATCCAAAACAGAAGATTAACGGAATATCCATTCAAGTCTGCTTGAATGGATATTCTTTTAAGGTGTCGGACGGTTCGTCGGTGGAGGAGTCCGGATGGCGCGGGGCGGACACTGTCTTTACAGCCAAGGAGCTTCAGCGCCGTTATCCGCAGGTTGAGGTGTCCCTTCTGACCCCGAAGGTGGCGTTGGTCCCATCCTCATTTTTTGAAGAGTCATCCATGCGCCAAATCCTTTCTGACACTGTCATTCTCGGAGAGGACGATGAGGTGCGTCATGTCGCGTTCCCGGAGTATGCGGCTGAACTTGTCTATTCATTGACAATAGGGGAGATGCTGTCAAGGACCATCTCGCAGGCTGTCCTTGATGCGAATGGGAGGCAGGCTGAGGTTCTTCCGGAGATGTACTGCATTCTGAAGGATCTCGGGAGGGTGGATGAATATAACAGGATAGTCGCCTCCTACGCCTCAGGCTATCTTCATCTGGGAATATCCCAGGGCCGAAACCTGCTTCTGGCCAACGTGTTCAGTGCGGCGGACTTCACGACTGCCGAGTATTTCCTGTTCATGGCGGTGAGAAAACTGCAGCTCAATCCGGAGGTCTCGTCCGTCTATTTCAGGACCCCGTTGACCGGGGAGGAGGAGATGTCCTTGTACCGTTACTTTAAATCAGTTGAAAGGCTATGAGGATAATCGGAGGAAAACTGCGCGGCAAGACAGTCAATCCACCGGCCGGCTACAAGGCCAGACCGACCACCGATTTCGCCAGGGAGGGGCTCTTCAACGTGCTTGACAACGAGTACGAGTTTGAGGACCTGAAGGTTCTGGATCTTTTCGGGGGCACAGGCGCGGTCGCGTTCGAGTTCGCCTCAAGGGGGGCGGCGAGGGTCTGGTCTGTGGAGATGGCCAGAGAGAACGCGTCGTTCATCAAGACAGAGGCACGGCGGCTTGGTCTGGACAACGTCACGATGGTGAGGGACAACGTGTTTGATTTCCTTGACATCTGCCATGAGAAGTTCGACATCGTGTTCGCCGATCCGCCTTATGCCTTGGAAGGCCTTGAGACAATCCCCGACAAGGTGTTTTCCGCCGGCATCCTCCATCCCGGATGCTATTTCATCCTGGAGCACGGTGACGAGCACTCATTCGCGGACCATCCTTGTTTTAGGAAGGAAAAGAAATACGGAAGGGTTCATTTCTCCTTTTTCAGCAAGGATGAAGAGTGACCGCACTATAAAAGATAATTAGTCAACACTATAAAACTGACAACGATGTACGATTCCAAGAACGGGCTTTGGATAGCCCAAAGTTCAGAAGGTCCGGTTTCCATCATCGGAAAGATGGCGAACAGGCACGGTCTTGTGGCCGGAGCCACCGGCACCGGAAAGACGGTCACACTTCAGGTCATGGCCGAGACTTTCTGCCAGGCGGGAGTCCCTTGCTTCATGGCGGACATGAAGGGCGATCTCTCCGGAATATCCCAACCTGGACGTATGAGTGGATTCATTGAGAAGAGAATGGCGGAATTCGGAGTGGAGAACCCTATGTTTCAGGGATGTCCGGTTCGTTTCTACGATGTTTTCGGTGAGCAGGGACATCCGCTCAGATGCACGGTCTCGCAGATGGGACCCCGGTTGCTGAGCCGTATCCTCGGTCTTAATGACACCCAGGAGGGAGTGCTCAACATCGTCTTCAGAATCGCTGACGAGCGCGGACTTCTCATTCTCGACATCAAGGACTTGCGCTCCATGCTCAATTTCGCCCTTGATCACGCGTCTGAATATTCCTCAATCTACGGCAACATCGCGTCGGCGTCGGTCGGAGCGATCCAGAGGGCTATCCTTGCACTTGAGAATGAGGGCGCCGACAAGTTTTTCGGCGAGCCGTCCTTTGATATTCAAGACCTTCTGGCCTGTGAGGGAGGAAAGGGAGTGATGAGTGTCCTGGCCGCCGACAGACTGATGATGAAGCCGAAGCTATATTCAACCTTCCTTCTTTGGCTTCTTTCGGAGTTATATTCAACTCTCCCGGAGGTCGGTGACATGGAACTGCCAAAGCTTGTGTTCTTCTTCGACGAGGCGCACATGCTCTTTGACGACACGCCCAAGGCGTTGGCTGACAAGATCGAGCAGGTCGTGAGGCTTATCCGGAGCAAGGGCGTGGGTGTCTATTTCGTGACCCAGAGTCCGACTGACATTCCGGAAAGCATCCTCGGCCAACTCGGCAACCGCGTGCAGCATGCCTTGAGGGCGTTCACCCCCAAGGATCAGAAAGCGGTGAAAGTCGCTGCGGAGACTTTCAGGGCCAATCCGGCGTTCGACACATCCGAGGCTATCATGAATCTCGGGACTGGTGAGGCTTTGGTGTCGTTTCTGGAGGCGAACGGAGCTCCGGGCGTTGTTCAGAAAGCGAAAATCCTTTTCCCGCTCAGCCAGATCGGGGCGATTGACACCTCGCAGAGAAGCCAGTTGATAAAGTCGTCCAGAATCTACGGGAAGTACGACACTCCTGTTGACCGTGAGAGCGCGTTCGAGGTGCTGCTGGCGCAGGCCCGTAAGGACGAGGAGGAAGCCGCGGCGGAGGCACAGGCCAAGGAGACCGAGAAGAAGTCCGCCAAGGGTGGCGGCCTGTTCGGCAAGCTTGCCAAGGCGGTTGTCACGGCTGTGACCGCGTCCGTAGCCGCCTCTGTCGGCACCGCTGTCTCCAACAAGGTGGCCGGCGGTAAGACCCAAAAGACCAAGAAGGTAAGCACCGGCAACAAGGTGGTGAAGAGCGCCACTTCGGCGGCCACCCGCACCGTGACCAGGGAACTGAGCCGCTCCATACTCGGGAATCTGATTAAGTAACATTCAAAAAATAACCTGCATCATCTTAAGGAATCTTTTCGGTCTA
>ENA-UAZD01000005-UAZD01000005.1-human-gut-metagenome-genome-assembly--contig:-NODE-5-length-147591-cov-18.574355_pt1 | contig 147591 bp, 136 predicted proteins | sample MGYA00244112_ERZ654658 | MGnify/ENA primary metagenome ERZ654658 (study PRJEB26926, sample SAMN06164608) | human gut metagenome | biome: ENVO:00009003; feature: ENVO:2100002; material: ENVO:00002003... | reverse complement strand
TTGCCTCTTGTCTCGTGGGCTCGGAGATGTGTATAAGAGACAGGAAGATGGGGACAAAAGTACAAATAAGGCATAGCTTGTATATATGCTGCATATAAATATATATGATGGAAGGGTGGATTTTATGAACAAAGACACTACACAGATTTTTATGACAGAGCTGGATACATACCTTTTCGGACAGGGAACACATTATGAGATTTATAATAAAATGGGAGCACATCTTGCTGTAAAGAACGGCAAGGAGGGGGTATATTTTGTTGTATGGGCACCAAAGGCAAAAGAAGTCTATGTTGTAGGTGATTTTAATGACTGGCGTGCTTATGGATATGATATGAAGCCTGTATCGGACGGCGGTGTATATGAATTGTTTGTTGAGGGAGCCAGAGCAGGACAATGCTATAAGTTTCTTATAATATCACAGGACGGAGAGGCTCTTTATAAAGCTGACCCATATGCTAATGCGGCACAGCTGCGTCCTGAGACAGCTTCTGTTATAACGGATCTTACGGGATTTAAGTGGACAGATGATAAGTGGGTTGAGAATAAGAAAAAAGAAGATCATCTTTCTAGTGCAATGTCGATATATGAATGTCATATTGGTTCATGGAGAAAGCAGAAAGATGGAACAAAAGACGGATATATGAATTACCGTGATATAGCACATGAACTTGCAGAATATGTGTCTGATATGGGATATACTCATGTGGAACTTATGGGAATTGCCGAGTATCCTTTTGATGGTTCATGGGGTTATCAGGTTACAGGATATTATGCACCTACAGCCAGATATGGAACGCCTAAGGATTTTATGTATTTTGTTGATTATATGCATAAGAAAGGAATCGGAGTTATTCTTGACTGGGTGCCGGCACATTTTCCTAAAGATGCACACGGACTTGCCAATTTTGACGGAAGCTGTGTATATGAATATGCAGACCCAAGAAAAGGAGAACATCCTGACTGGGGAACTAAGGTGTTTGATTACAGTAAGAATGAGGTGTCCAATTTCCTTATTGCCAATGGCATGTACTGGGTAGATAAGTTTCATGTTGACGGATTGAGAGTTGATGCGGTTGCGTCAATGCTTTATCTTGACTACGGAAGAACAGAAGGCAACTGGGTGCCTAATAAATACGGCGGCAATGGCAACCTTGAAGCCATGAGCTTTTTAAAGCATTTTAACAGCATGATGAAAAAGCGTTTTCCACAGGCTGTAACTATTGCTGAGGAGTCAACTGCGTGGCCTAACGTAAGTGGTGATCCGGATAATGGTGACTGTCTTGGATTTACATTTAAGTGGAATATGGGATGGATGCATGATTTTACAGAATACATGAAACTTGACCCATATTTTAGAAAGTTTAATCATGGCAAACTTACATTCAGCCTTATGTATGCATATAGCGAGAATTTTATTCTTGTTCTTTCACATGATGAAGTTGTCCATCTCAAGTGTTCTATGCTTGGCAAGATGCCGGGAGACAAAGATGACAAGTTTTCTAATCTCAAGCTTGCATATGCATATATGTGTGGACATCCCGGCAAGAAACTTCTGTTTATGGGACAGGAATTTGGACAGTGGAATGAATGGAGTGAAGAGAGAGAATTAGACTGGTATCTTTTAGATGATGAAAGCCATAAGCAGATGAAAGATTTTACTAAAAAATGTATGCTGCTTTATAAGAATTACAGATGTCTTTATGAGACTGATTACAGACCTGAAGGCTTCAGATGGATTAATGCTAATGACAAAGATAACAGTGTATATTCATTTATAAGGATAAGTCCTGATAATAATAAGCATTTGCTATTTGTATTAAGCTTTACGCCTGTTGAGAGAAATAAGTTCCGTATAGGGGCACCTTTGAAAGGCAAGTATAAGCTTGTACTTGGAAGTAATGAAGATATTCAGAAGAAGACGCTGACTGCTGTAAAAGGTGATTGCGATGGATATAAGCAGTCTCTTCTTATTGATTTGCCGGCCTATGGCATTGCAGTTTATGAATTTTCCGGTGATTTAGGTATTGATGACTAAAGAAATTGAATAAAAAAGACGATAAAACCTGTACAGAGTATCGAAACCTGTACAGGTTTTTTGTTATGGCAATAATGGAGGTCATATGAGCGTGGATTTAACGATTTATAAAACTGGAAATAATGTAGACACCGCTAACAGAGCGTCTATTAATATAAAAAATAATAATGAGAAAACCCAGAAGACCGGATTTGACGGAGTTATAGTATCCGGCATGGAAGTTGATACAAAAAAGCTTGATAAGAATACATATACTTCACTTATAAAGCAGGCAGATGATGTAAAATCGCAGATAATGCAGAGTGCATCTGACGCAAAAGCAAATCTTAAAGCATTATTTAACAGACTTTCGGGTGCTGATGCAGTAAAGATAGATGAAGACGGATTTAATCTGAATGATGCAACACCGGATGATTGCGTAAATATTATCGAGAGAATTAAAATAGAACTTGCGGCACACTGTGATACTTATACAGGTGACATGTCTGGAATTGATGTGTCAAAGATAGAAAAGGTAGTCGGAAGTGCCGGTATGGCACAACAGGTCGCTGCTAATATGCAGGATACAGGACTTCCGCTTACGGATGACAATATAAGTGATATGGCAGAAAGTCTTTCAGGTATGGAAAATGGCAGTTTGTCAGAAGATACAAAGAATTATCTTGTTAAGAATAATATGCAGCCTACAATAAAAAATATTCAGATTGCACAGGCAGCATCAAAAGGCTTTGGCGATAAAATGCAGACTTTAAGCAGGCAGGAACTTGAGCAGCTTATGCCGCAGATAAAAGAAATTATAGGTAAAGCTAAGCTTGAAGTTAATGATAACAACATAAATAATGCAATAACATTTATTTCGCAGGATATACCGGTGACTGAACAAAATCTTGTATACAAAAATCAGCTTGATATGATTAATCTTGATTATGATGAGACATCTCTAAAAATTGCACAGGGTATGGCTGATGGCAGCAAGGCAGAAGAAGTAAGCCTTATAAAAGATTATGACAGTGCGGTTGTAATCGCAGATGCAATAGATATCGTAAAAAATGCTGATTATGATACAGTTGCGAGAGCGACAGACATGTATGGTGATAATGTGTCAATTAAATCTATTGAGGAGGCGATGGCACAGTATAATATAGGAAATAAATCTGTTGCCCAGGAACAGGACGTTGTGCAGAATAAGCCGGAATATGAGGATAATTACAAAAAACTGCTTGAAATTCAGATTCTGCTCACACCACAGGCAGGCATGCATATTTACAATAACGGAATTGATATTTTGTCAGTTTCAATAGATACACTGCATGAAAATCTTCTTGCATATGACCGGGAAAAAGCTATGGAACAGATTGCAATACAGCTTGCTGATGACATAGATAGTCAGGTACCTACGGATACAGGGGCTGCGGCATTATCCGGTGTATTGACGGATGTTAATGGAACAGATAATAAAACGGCTGATTTTATCAGCATGTATCAGCTTTCACTTGCAACAAGACGTGCAATCAGGGATATTTCATATGCACCTGATGAAGTTATTGGAGCTGTCTATAAAGAAAATATGCAGTCGCAGGCAGTTATAAATATTGCCGGATTTTCTGAGATGGGAAGCAGTCTAAAAGAACGTTTCAGACAGGCAGGAAACTCTTATGAAGCAGTTGGTACAAAGGTGAGAAAAGACCTTGGAGATTCGTTAAAAAATGCGGTTGAGGCAAGTTCTGAAAGTATTCTTTCACAGCTTGGCATGGAAAATACCAAAGCAAATTCGGATGCTGTAAGAATTCTTTCATATAACAATATTGATATAACAAAAAATAATATTGAGCAGATTAAGCAGATTAAGGAGTCATTAAATACTCTCATAGAGCAGATGAATCCAGAGACTGTTCTTAATATGATAAAGGATAATATCAATCCGCTTACTTCTGATATTGAAAGTGTAAATGATTACCTTATCAATAAGAACAAAGATTCAGATAATACAGATAAGTTCAGCAGATTTTTATACAAGCTTGACAAAACAGGTGGCATAAGTGAAGAGGAAAGACGTCAGTTTATCGGAATTTATAAAATGATTAATATCTATACAAAAGATGCAGGAAATGCAATTGGTGCACTTGTAAAGCAAGGTGCAGATATTACTATGGAAAATCTGTGCCGGGCATATGACAGCAGAAAACAGTATGGAATGGATAATTCAGTAGGGGATGATACAGATATTGCAATGGCAGGACAGGTAAGATATTATCTTAATCTTTTTGATAATACGGCATCATCTGTCACTCCGCTTACATTAAAAGAGGTTAATTCTGAAAAGTCTATAAATACAAGAACAGTAGAAAATTTCTGCGAAAGTGTGCAGGATGCATATGACGCGGCAGCTGAAGCTGAGTATATGGATGCATATATGGAAGTTGTACGTGCTGTATCGGCGGCAGATGATGAAGTGCTTCATCAGCTTGAACAGGCAGAGCAGCCTGTTACAATAAATAATATAGAGGCTATGCAGGAACTTGTAAGCGGCAGTGCATATGGCAGGATATTTGGTGCTGACAGAACTAAGGCAGAAAAGATTATAGACAGTATGTCAGACGAAAAATCGCTCAGAGAGGCAATTGAGAGTCTGGATGACGAAAAATCAGAAAGCATACCACAATCAGATGAAGCTGATATAAACAGTTATGATTCTGTACGTCAGGCAGCTTTAAAAAATAATATTATCGACCTTGTAAAAAATCTCAACAGACAAAGAGACTATAGAATTCCGGTTTTATCAGATGACAAAATTGGCGTTATGAAGCTTACAATGATTTCAGACGGAAGTGAAAGTGGAAGAATTTCTATAAGATATGATAATGAAAGCTGTGGAGAAGTAAGCATTGAGCTTAAAGTTACAGATGATACATTCGATGTATTTGGCGTATGCACAGGTGAAAATAATGATTTTGCCGGTTTGTTACAAAATGCAGCTGAAAAGATAAAAGAAGAATTCAATTTTGAAAAGACTAATGTGTATGCTAATTCAAATGATAAGGTTACAGATATTACATATGAAAAATCTGAATCACAGCCATCATCAAAGCTGTACAGAATTGCAAAATCATTTATTTCTGATTTAATGTAAAAAAAAGTGTGAATACGCCGATATTTATTATAGACAATGTATTTACGGAATGGAGAATATATATGAGACTTAATACAAATATTTCTGCGATTATAGCAAATAACGCACTTCAGAAGGCACAGGACCGCCTGTCTAATTCTATACAGAAATTATCGTCAGGTTACAAGATTAACAGCTCAGCTGATGATCCTGCCGGTTGTGCTATTTCTGAAAAGATGAGAGTTCAGCTTCGTGGACTCAGCCAGTCTGACAATAATGTTACAGATGGTATTTCTGTACTTAATACAGCAGAAGGCGGCCTTATTGAAATACAGTCAATGCTTACACGTATGAAGGAGCTTTCTGTACAGGCTGCTAATGATGTCAATTCAGATGATGAAAGAAGTGCCATTCAGGGTGAAATAGATAATATTAATAAGGAAATAGACAGAATATCGTCACAGACAGAATTTAATACACAGTCACTTATTGATGGTAATCTTTCAAGAAGAGTTTATTCTGACTGTCAGGGTGTTAATCAGATTACATGTTCTGAGAATTTTGTAACTGGTGATTATGGAATTACAGTTACAGAAGATGCAAGACAGGCAATTGTTGTGGGTGAGGGAACAATCGCTCTTGGTGCAAATGATAAAATTACAAAGGAACAGGAAGGTGTAATAGAATTAAACGGATATAAAGTTTCTGTCAGTGAGGGTGATGACCTTAATACCATAATGGGAAAACTCGTTGATGCAGCAAGCATAATTGGGGGAAGTGCATTTGCAGTCACAGATACAACTAATGATACAACTGCAAACGGAATGGATTACGCAGGCTATTCTCCAGTGACAACATATCCGGGAAGCCGTCTTGTTATTATGACAAAAGAGTATGGCAGTTCTCAGTCTATTGAAGTAAAATGCAGCAATAAGGAGCTTGCACAGGCATTGGGAATTGACAGTGCGGCAGATGATGACGGATTTATTGTTCAGGGAAGCGATGTTAAAGCAGAGTTTACAACAGATGCCAATGGCAAGAGAGTCGGATTTGATGACAGTGCCGTACTTTCAACAAGTGGTACAAGAATTACAGTAAAGGATGTTAATAACAAGAGCTTTGAGATGGATGTTCCGGGAAATGTTGCGGGAACTAAGTTTGATGATACAGGAAAAATACCGGTATCAACAGGTACATCATCAAAAGATATTGTTCAGGAAGTTACAGATGTTGGAACTATGAGTATTCATGTTGGTGCTAACCAGGATCAGGTTATAAGAATTGATATACCTGAGGTTACAACATATACACTTGGCATAGATACTGTAAATGTTATGACAGGACTTACTGCGTCACAGTCAATAGAAAAGGTTGATAAAGCGATTAATAGGGCAAGTTCGGTACGTTCTAAGATTGGTTCATATCAGAACAGATTTGAACATACACAGAATAATATTGCTGTTTCAAATGAGAATCTTACATCAGCACTCTCTGCAATGACTGATACAGATATGGCAGAAGAGATGACAGAATATACATCTGTAAATGTAATGACTCAGGCGGCAACATCAATTCTTGCACAGGCAAATGAACGTCCGTCAACTGTACTTCAGATTTTACAGTAGTGTGGAGGAATAATCAGCGTTGAAAAAAGATGAGATACAGACATTTTCATATCGCATTTCACAGGCAAATAAGACGCAGCTTATTGTAATTATGTATGATATGGCTATACAGTATGTCAGCGATGCTATCGAAAATAATTATGAAACGCAGGCAGAAAAAGATGAATATGAGTCTGATGTAGTTCAGGTCAAAAGAGTTGTAGACAGCCTTGTGACTTCGCTTGATATGCAGTATGAAGTGTCAGTGCAGCTTTATAACATTTATCTTGTAATGCAAAGGTATCTTGTAAAGGCGGTTGCAAAAAAGGATAAAAATACAATTATGCTGCTTGAATCAGTAAAGAAAATGCTTGAGACAATGAGAAAATCATTCTATGAATTAAGTAAACAGGATGATTCAGAACCACTTATGAAAAATACACAGCAGGTATATGCTGGTTTTACATATTCAAATGATGGTGGTTCAAATGAGTATTCAAAAGGATACGAAAACAGAGGATATAAAGTTTGAGATTATAAAGCTTAAATGCAGGCGTTGATTTGGATTGCCCTGCACATAAAGAAAACAGAGGATGCAAAATTTGTGATGCAGCCTCTGTTTTTTATTTTATGAATTTTACAAATATTTGCGGCCGCTGTAGCGTCTACGCTGTGTTTTTCTGCGTTTTACTTCTGAGTGGATGTAAAGTACAATAAGTATTGCGGCAATTACTGCAACTATGACCCATATATTTATAACTATACATTGTTTTTGCTTTAAATTAGAATTATTATCATCTTTTGCGAAAGGAAGATTGCTGGCAGCAGCGATATTTTCGTCAGATGAAAGTGTCAGTTTTGCAGTTCCGACAATATTATTTCCATAATTAAAATTAAGATGGGCGGTATATATTCCGTTTTCACTTGTTGTTTTGTAATTGTTATCAATGCCCATTGCAACATTTCCTACAGAAGCGTTGTTAGGAAGTGTAAGTGTTGAGGCTTTCAGATTAAATTTTAAGTTATATTTATTAAATACAGGAGATTGGTAATAACTGTCGCTTGTAAATAATGAACTTATTGTTCCGCCTGAAGCTGTGATTTTCTTAAAGTTGGCAAATCCCCAGTCAAATAATGAACGTGTATCTGTAAAACGTTCTTTGTCTCCTGATTTGAAACATACACATATAAGACGCATATCATCTTTTTCCGCAAATGTTACAAGTGTGTAACCGGCCTGGTCTGTAAATCCTGTTTTTCCGCCTTTGCAGTATTCGTAATAATATTGTCTGCCTTTTAACATGAGATGGCGGTGTTTAAAATTACGAGCCGTATCTGTTTTGTTTGTCGGCGGTATAGTGTAAGTCGTTGATGTTGAATCAATATTTACAAAAGTGGAGTTGTTGTAACATCCTTTGGCAATCATTGCCATGTCGTAAGCAGTGGTGTAATGATTGACATCGTGAAGACCACTTGCATTGGCAAAATGAGTGTTAATAGCACCAAGTTCTTTGGCTCGTTTATTCATCAGCTCTGTAAAAGCTGCAAGTGAGCCGCTTACGTGTTCAGCAAGACCATATGCTATTTCGTTGGCTGAATAGAGCAAAAGTCCATATAGAGCCTGTTCAACGCTATATTGTTCTCCTGCTTTTGTACCAAGGCTGGCATCCTCATATGTTACAGAATTGGCTGCCGCACTTGAGAATGTAACTGTCTCGTCAAGGCCACAGTTTTCAATTGTGAGAAGTCCGGTAAGAATTTTAGTTGTGCTGGCTGGATATCCTTTGGCATGGGCATCCTTTTCATAAAGAATTGCACCGGTATCCGCATCAATAAGAATTGCACTCTGGGCTACAATATCCGGTGCCTGCGGCCAGTCGTATTCCTGTGTGTTTTTGGTTGTCTGGGTGTTTTGTGAATTCTGCGTTGTCTGTGCAGCCTGCGTGTTTTGTGTTGTGGCAGCTGTTTCGGCAGCATATATGCCTGTTGCAGGCATTAATATAGAAGCCGCAGTTGTGCTGGCAGCAAGAAAAACAGCCGTCATTCTTTTAAAAAATTTATTCATATATTATCTCCATCAAATATAAAGCCGGCATGTAACTGACTTTTACAATAATTCTAATATCATGCTACATTATACACATGATTGAAATGCAAATCAATTAATAACGCTTGTCGAATGGAAATATTTTTATTATACTTTAATAAGTTTTACAGAAATGGAGATTTTAAAAATATATGAGATTGAGAAATGTTCCCGGTGCAAGGGAAGTCATGATTGAAAATGAATTTGTGTTTACAGAGCCGGAAAATATGGCAGGAACATGGAAAGAAGTGTTTGGCAATAATAATCCTGTGCGTATCGAGATAGGAATGGGAAAAGGCAGATTTATAACGACACTTGCCCAGATGAATCCTGATATTAACTATATTGGAATTGAAAAGTATTCCAGTGTGCTTTTAAGAGCAGTTGAAAAACAGGATGAACTGCGTCTTTCTAATCTCAGGTTTATAAGAATGGACGCAGAAAATATAGGTGATGTATTCGCAAAGGGTGAAGTTGACAGGATATATCTTAATTTTTCTGACCCATGGCCAAAAGACAGACATGCCAAGAGAAGACTTACTTCAAGACAGTTTCTTGAAAGATATACTGATATTTTAAAAGATGATGGATATGTAGAATTCAAAACGGATAACAGAGGATTATTTGATTTTTCGGTTGAAGAAGTAAAAGAATCTCCTAAGTGGGAGCTTACAACTGTTACATATGACTTGCATAATGATGCAGATTTAGTTGAAGGAAATGTAATGACGGAATATGAAGAAAAATTTTCTTCACAGGGTAATCCAATCTGTAAGCTTATAGCACGTCTGAAATAAATAATAAATACGAACCCGAATGAAAATTGCGGCATATAATGGTATAAACACATAAGGAGCATATGTGATATGGGATGCATATCAAAATCACTTCAAAATCTGTCATATTCATTATTCTGCCGCAAAAAAATTAATCGACGTCTTGTAAAAATCAGAAGAAACTGGGATGAAATATCAAAAGCTATATGCGGTCATGGGAATCATAAGGGGTAACTGTAATATTCTTTTTCCCAAGGAAATGTGTAACAACCTGATTGAGTATATATCCGAGTACAGCAACACAAGGAACTCCGAGGAACATTCCAAGAACACCGAAAAGGCTGCCACCAACTGTAATTGAAAATATAACCCATAGCGGCTTGAGCCCCGTTTTATCTCCAAGAATCTTAGGTCCAAGGTAAAGACCATCAAATTGCTGTATTACAAGTATAAGCAGTGCAAAAAGCAATGCTTTGAACGGACTTACAATAAGTATAAAAAGAAATCCGACAGCACCTCCGATATATGGTCCAAAGTATGGAATCATATTAGTAATACCTACAACTACACTGATAAGAACTGCATATGGGAATCGGAATATAACCATTGCAATAAAGCATATAATACCTATGATAAGTGAATCAAGTGCCTTTCCAAATATAAAGCTTGTAAAAATACGTCCACTTTCGCGTAGTACATTTCTTAATGTGTTGGCAGGTTTATAAGGCAGAATTGCATATATAAGTCTTTTTCCCTGATAAAAGAGATTCTTGTGGTCAGATATCATATAAACAGATACCATAATTGATATGATAAAACTTATAATGCCTTTAACAATAGCCATACCGGTTGAAAAAATCACAGGAATAAGATTTGACATGATTCCGGTAAGATAATTAAAAATATTAGGGAGTGCGGTTTCTATTCTTTCATTTATCATATTGAAATCAACATATTCACCGAGATTCTGGTGATTGTTTTCAAAATTGCCAACAAATTCAAGTGCAGAATTATACCATACAGGAAGCTGTTCTGTAATTTCAGTTATGCTTTCGTAAATCTGTGGTATAACAAAAACAAGAAGTATTGTAATAGCTCCAATTGCAATTATATATGCAGTTGTTATTGAAAGGTACTTCGCAGCTTTATCGGACTTCATGTTAAGTACATCCTTAAAAAGCTTCCGGAATAAAAGCTTAACAAGAGGGAAGAGTATAAAAGCAATAAATGCACCCACAATAAAAGGCGAAATAAGATTAAGAATTGAACCTATAAAATGCATGGTCTGGTTAAAGGTTCCTATAAACTTATATATAAGGATAGTACCTACAACAAATAATAGTGCATATATTACAATCGTTGAATATTTACTGTTCGGTATGAAAAAACGATGATTATTATTGTCGTTGTCTGCACTGTCGTTATCATCATTACTTTTATTATAATGTACGGCTTCGTCAACAGCATCATCACTGTTAGCATCATTAGTTAATTTATCATGTTCAGAAGTTTTATCCTGAGACTTTTTATGCAGCATATAATCCTCCAATTCCAATAAATAAATTACACAGTCAGTGTATCATATAGGTTATATATTAATATTATATATTAATTTTAAAAGTTTAGCAATAGTAAATAATAGAAAAAAGAATTAAGAAAAAGTAAAAAAAATGAATTGTTCTTAAATAAAAACAAAAAAAAGCTTGCATTTATTAAATCATTCATATATAATAACCATTGTGTTCGAGAGAGCAAAACGAAAAACTTCTGGAAGCCAGAAGAAATCTAATATGCGCCGCTAGCTCAGTTGGTAGAGCACCTGACTCTTAATCAGGGTGTCCAGGGTTCGAACCCCTGGCGGTGCACTGGAAGGTCTTATGATTTAGGGAATCCTAGGTTGTAAGGCTTTTGTTTTTTATACAGTAAATAATTGCAGTGGCAGAAGGAATATTTACACAGGAAGCGTTGAGAGTTTATTTCATTGCAGATGGTGTGAATATTCCTTTTTTATTTGTAAGCGGCAGATTAGCTGGTTAGGTAAATTGTAATTAATGGAATGAAGAATGTTAATATCTTGACAAGATGATATCAAAATGATATCATGCGAATATCAACAAAGACACCATTAAAAGAATAATCAATAACAAGATTAATAATCAGGGTGTCAAGGAGGTATTTTTATATGGAAGAAAAGGTTTTGAAGAAAAGCAAGAATGGTCTTGCAATGGTTACGCTGTTTATATTACTATACGCAGCAGCCATAGCAGCAATTATTGTCGGTTCGATTATGGTTGAACAGGCAGAGACTAAAGCAGGATGGATAGTACTTATCGTTGCAGGTGGTGTATACGCAGCAATAGGCTGGATATTCTTTATTGGTCTTAAGGTATTAAAGCCACAGGAGGCACTTGTGCTTACACTTTTTGGCAAGTATGTTGGAACTATTAAAGAAGCGGGATTCTATTTTGTGAATCCGTTTTGTGTTGCTGTTAACCCGGCAGCGTCAACTAAGCTTAATCAGAGCGGTGATGTGACAGGAGATGGAAATAAGCTTGATCTGGCTAGCATGGCAGGTGTTGCAGGAATGGCAATTGCAGCAGGAAATAATTCACAGTCAGCTAATAAGAAGATTTCACTTAAGATAATGACACTGAGCAACAGCAGACAGAAGATTAATGACTGTCTTGGTAATCCTGTTGAGATTGGTATTGCGGTTATGTGGAAAGTGACAGATACAGCTAAGGCAGTGTTTAATGTAGATAATTATAAGGAATATCTTTCATTACAGTGTGACAGCGCACTCCGTAATATTGTCCGCATGTATCCATATGACGTTGCAGAAAATGTAGATACAACGGGAGATGGTATTGCGGATGAGGGAAGCCTTCGTGGTTCAAGTGAAGTTGTAGCAGAAAGAATAAGAAAAGAAATCCAGGGCAAAGTAGCAGATGCCGGACTTGAGATAATAGAAGCACGAATAACATATCTTGCATATGCACCTGAGATAGCAGCAGTAATGCTCCAGAGACAGCAGGCATCAGCAATAGTAGATGCAAGAAAGATGATAGTTGATGGTGCTGTAGGAATGGTAGAGATGGCACTTGAGAGATTATCAGAAAAGCAGGTTATAGAGCTTGATGAAGAGAGAAAAGCAGCTATGGTATCCAACCTTTTAGTCGTCCTTTGTGGAAACAAAGATGCCCAGCCAGTAGTTAATTCAGGAAGTCTTTACTAATGGCAGATTCAGGTAAGAAACAGGTTCCTCTCCGTTTATCAGCTAAACTCTATGATGCCATTGCAGCGTGGGCAGAGGACGATTTCAGATCTGTTAATGGACAGATAGAGTACCTGCTGACAGAGTGTGTACGACAGAGAAAGAAGAACGGTGCGACAGTTCCGCACGAGCTTGATGTTCCACCAGATTTAGATATCAGGTAGAATGAAAAAATGAATATATAACTATTATGTATAAAACGTCCCCATACTGACATTATAAATGCTGGTATGGAGACGTTTTTTAAACATATAATATCGGATAAAACCAGGTGAAACTTAACATACTACCTTCGAAAGGAGGTGGCATAATGTTTCCAGCATTTGACTATAATCATGAAAAAGATGAGTACAGAAACGGATACGATAATGGGCAGGGCGATAAAGGTTATGATGACGGTGAGAATGAATTTGCCAGCAATCTTGACGAGAGTGATGTAATGCGTCCAGTCAATTCGCTAGATGATTATACAAGTTTCCTTTTGTGGGGAACTGATTTTGATGACAAGAATAATATCTAAAAATAGTATTAATAATTTATTAATCTTTGAAAGGCTGATTGACTGAATATTTTCAATGTTATATGATAAGCGAAAATGGAGGTATGAGTTTAGTATGTATGGGTATATAGTTGTTGATCAGCCAGAACTTAAATTCAGAGAATTTGATAAATACCGCTCATACTATTGTGGTCTGTGCGATTCGCTGGCAGAAGCGCATGGATTGAAGGGGCAGATTTCCTTAAGTTATGATATGACATTTCTGGTTATACTTCTTACAGGGTTGTATGAACCGGAAACTATATACTCTGAGGAACGTTGCGTCACACATCCATTAAGAAAGCATCCTGTGAGGCGTAACGTTGTTTCAGATTATGTTGCAGACATGAATGTACTTCTGACATATTACAAATGTATGGACGACTGGTACGATGAGAAGAAAGTCTTGAAAAGAACTTATGCCGGGGTATTGAAAAGAGATATTAAAAAGCTCGAGAAGAAATATCCGCAAAAGGCAGAGATTATAAGGAAAAGCCTTTCTAAGTTGTCAGAATATGAGAAGGCACAGGAAACTAACATTGACAAGCCGGCAGAGCAGTTTGGCATACTGTTAGGTGAAGTTGCTGCCATGAAGGAAGATGAATGGAGCAACGAATTAAGGGTGCTTGGTAATAATCTTGGCAGATTCATATATCTGTTAGATGCATATGATGATTTGGAAAAAGATGAGAAAAAGAACAATTATAATGTATTTAAGTATCATAAGGATGTAGAGGATTTTGATACATTTGCAGAAAACATACTTAAAGCATATATGGCAGGATGTGCAAGAGCTTTTGAGAGACTGCCGATTCTTGCTAATGCAGAACTGTTAAGAAATATCATATATTCAGGTGTATGGACAAAGTTCTACGCCGCCAGAAGAAAAAGAATTGACACTGCCGGTAAGCAGTTGGAGGAACATAATGACAGATCCATATAAAGTGTTGGGAGTATCAAGGGATGCTTCTGATGATGAAGTGAAAAAAGCATATAGAACACTGAGCCGAAAGTATCATCCTGATGCTAACATCAATAATCCTAATAAGGATCAGGCAGAAGAGATGTTTAAGCTTGTGCAGCAGGCGTATAACCAGATAATGCGTGAGCGTGAGGGCGGATACAGCAGTCAGTCATATAGCCAGACGCGTTATGGTACAGGCCGTTCAGACCATTATGGCTATGATGGTGATTATCAGAACCAGTCACAGGGCGGATATGGAGATTTCGGAAGCTTCTGGGGATTCGGGCCATTTGGATTTGGTGGATATACAGGAAGCTATGGTGGCAATGGATATGGCAGTGATAATCTCAATGGTAATGATCCCACAACAGTGCATCTGAGGGCAGCAGCTAATTATATTAATAACTCTAGTTATGATGAAGCTATTAATGTGCTTAACAACATAACTGACCGGGATGGAAGATGGTACTACTATAGTGCATTAGCACATCTTGGAAAAGGAGAAGAAGCAACTGCGTTGGAAGATGCCAAGCGTGCGTTGGATTCTGATCCTGACAATATGCAGTATCAGCTGTTGTATCAGCGTATTGCAAGCGGTGGAAGCTGGTATGCAGGAAGAAGGACGCAGTATCAGGGGCCGTCATCTACAACATATTGTACAGGCTGTGCTCCGTGGGTTGCACTCTGCCTGTGTTCAAATATATGTATGCCTATGTGCTGTGGCTATGGTTCAGGCGGCTATTATCCGGGTGGAAGCATATAATAATCAATTAATAAGGGATGTTACCAGACTATTGTGTTAAGGTAACATCCCATTTTTAATGTTATTTTTCTTTTTTAATCCATGCATCAAGGTTGTTAAATAATATATCAAACTGCACAGGACCCATGTCGAGTACATACTGGTGGAAATTTTTAAGATTGAATTTGTCAGAAAGCTCGCTTTGTGCCTTAGTCTTTAACTGCTCAAATCCTAACATTCCAAGAACATATTTGCAATAATTGCCAGGGTCAGATACGAATGCGTAATACATTTCGTGGGCGACAGATTTATCATCAAAACCATACTGGCTGATGAATCGGTAAACATCATCTTCACTCCATCCATAGTAATTAACGCCAATATCCCCTTTTGCATAAAGGCACAGGACAGTGGCATAATTAGCAGCATACATTTTGTTAAGTGCATCGTTGCCGGTCTGTGCATAATTATAAGAAAGAACTTCAACGTATGATGCCCAGCCTTCAACATATCCTCCTGGTGCAAGAATGTATCTTATCCAGTCAGGATTGGTTGCGGCAAAATACTGCGTCTGGTACATGTGTCCCGGATAACCCTCATGTGCAAGTGTAGGATATAATTCACTCGCAGAAGTGCCTGAAGAATTGATGTATATTGAATTGATATCAAGGTTATCAAGCTGCGGAATAAAGTACATAGCCGGACTGGTGTAGTCCTCAAGTGCCTTTGACACATATTTGATATCATAATTCACATCAGGAATCTCAGGAAAATCATCGGTTATCTTTTTCTTAAGGTCGGTAAGTATGCCAACCGGGTCTGTCATATTGAATGTAAATGTGTCAAATTTATCAAGAAGAGAGGAGTCTTTAAGTGCAAGCGACTGCATTTTAAGCATATATTTCTTGAGGTAAGAATCAACCAGCTTATCGTATTCGTCAACAGATTTGTTCCAGCCAAGTGTTGAAGAGAGTATATATTCAAAATACCGTGAACCATCAGGATAATTGCATAAACCGCCTGGATATCTGTTAGAGCCTTTCAATGAAGTAAGTGCATTTACAAGGGACTGATATCCTGGAATTACATGTTCATTGACTGCGGACACATTTTTAGCTTTATAATCTGCAATATCCTGTGAAGAAAGTCCGTCAACAGAAGCAAGCTTTTCGTTAAAGGTTGATATCATTGCACCATCTTCTAAACCGGCAGTCTCAAGAAATGAGTTGCAGCTTTCAATTACCTCATCGGCAAGGGTATCTTCCATAAAATATCCGTTGTCAGCGCGGAGCTTCTCAAATGCAACCATATTTTCAAAGTATCCGTCAACATCGCAGAGCAGTTCAATATATTCGTCAATATCCTTCTTTTCTTCAAATGTATATTCAGCAAAAAGCAGTGGCAGCTGGACATGAATACCTGTAGTTGTCTGAAGCTGTGTATTAAACATGTACAAATCACTGTATTCCAGCTCATTTTCCATATACATAAGAAGTTCATCAAGCGTAATCTGCTGTTTGGCGGAGAGTGTGCTTCTGTCAAATGATTTAAGCGTTGATATTATGTCGGTGTAATCTGAAGTATCATCGGGATTATCAAGGTCGTAGCGTCCAAGAGTAATCTCATAATCGTTAATTCCGAAATCCTTTGGGTGTTCGACATAGGCATGCAGAGACACCATATCGGCACTTAACAGGTCAGCAAACAGGTTGTTTACATATTCCGTGAAATCAGCGTTATCCTCGGCGGCAGATGTGGTGGTTTCTGATGTCTGCTTCTGATTCCAGGGCAGGCTGCAGCCAGACAGGGTAATTATCATTATAAAAACTATCAGCAGGCTCACAGCCTTGTTAAGAAATTGATGTAAAAGGCAAAATTGTTTATTATGCATACTAATCCTCATTTCTGTCTTAATTAATATTATAAGAAATACTGATTTATTATTCACATATTGTATCATACTTAATACAGACTTGACACTTATTGTAAATTTTTCTATGATAAAGTTTACGGATAAATGATTCACACTACATTTGCGTTATAGCGATGAATTAAAATAATAGATTATGGAGGAAATGATATGCCACAGAGTAAAGGTCCATTTTATATGACAACAGCTATTGCCTATACATCAGGCAAGCCACATATCGGTAATACTTATGAAATTGTTCTTGCAGACAGTATTGCAAGATTCAGAAGACAGGAAGGCTATGATGTATTTTTCCAGACAGGAACTGACGAGCATGGTCAGAAGATTGAGCTTAAGGCTGAGGAAGCTGGAATTACACCTAAGGAATTCGTTGACAATGTTTCAACAGAGATTAAGAGAATATGGGATCTTATGAATACTTCATATGATAAGTTCATCAGAACAACAGATGATTACCATGAGAAGCAGGTTCAGAAGATTTTCAAGAAACTTTATGATCAGGGAGACATTTATAAGGGTTCATATGAAGGCATGTACTGTACTCCATGTGAGTCTTTCTGGACAGAGAGCCAGCTTGTTGATGGAAAGTGTCCTGATTGTGGACGTGAAGTTAAGCCCGCTAAGGAAGAGGCTTATTTCTTCAAGATGAGCAAATATGCTAACAAGCTTATTGAGCATATCAATACACATCCGGAATTCATCCAGCCTGTTTCAAGAAAGAATGAGATGATGAATAACTTCCTTCTTCCTGGACTTCAGGATTTATGTGTATCAAGAACATCTTTCAAATGGGGTATTCCGGTTGACTTTGATGACAAGCATGTAGTTTATGTATGGCTTGATGCCCTTACTAACTATATCACAGGTATCGGATATGATGCTGATGGCAATTCTTCAGAGCAGTACAAGAAGTTCTGGCCAGCAGACCTTCACCTTATCGGTAAGGATATTATCAGATTCCATACAATTTACTGGCCAATATTCCTTATGGCACTTGGTGAGCCACTTCCTAAGCAGGTATTTGGACATCCATGGTTATTACAGAATGACGGTAAGATGAGTAAGTCTAAGGGAAATGTTATCTATGCAGATGACCTTGTAGACCTCTTCGGCGTTGATGCTGTACGTTATTTTGTTCTTCACGAGATGCCATTTGAGAATGATGGTGTTATCTCATGGGAGCTTATGGTTGAGCGTATGAACTCAGACCTTGCCAACACACTTGGTAACCTTGTAAACAGAACAATTGCAATGTCTAACAAGTACTTTGGCGGAGTTGTTAATAAGACTGGCGTAGAGGATGCTGCAATTGACGGCGACCTTAAGGCAGTTGTAACAGCAACAAGAGATAAGGTTCAGGCAAAGATGGCTACACTTCATGTAGCAGATGCTATCACAGAGGTATTCACACTCTTTAAGAGATGTAACAAATATATTGATGAGACAATGCCTTGGGCACTTGCAAAGGATGAGGCACAGCAGGACAGATTAGCAGAGGTTCTCTACAACCTTGTTGAGAGTATTACAATCGGTGCTAATCTTCTTAAGTCTTTCATGCCAGAGACTACAGATAAGATTCTTGCACAGCTTTACCCAGCTAATCCAGAGACAGGAGTAAGAGATTTTGACGACCTTACTGCATTTGGCTTAAGAGAATCAGGACTTAAGGTTACTGAGACTCCAGAAATTCTTTTCGCAAGACTTGACTTCGAGAAGGACCTTAAGGAAAAGGTTGAGGCTATTCAGAAAGCACAGAAGAAGGCTAATGGTGTTACAGAATATCCACAGGTTGAAGTTAAGCCTGAGATTACATTTGATGATTTCGAAAAGGTTCAGTTCAGAGTTGCCAAGGTTCTTACATGTGAAGCTGTTAAGAAGACAAAGCTTCTTAAGTTCGAGCTTCAGATTGGTGATGAGAAGAGAACTATTGTGTCTGGTATCCAGAAGTACTACAAGCCAGAGGAGCTTATTGGTAAGAAGTTAGTTGTATGCACTAACTTAAAGCCAAGAAAGATCTGTGGTATTGAGTCACAGGGAATGATTATCTCAGCATGGGATGATAAGGATAACTTATCAGTTCTTACTCTTGAGAAAGATATTATTGAAGGCGCAGAGATTGGCTGATAGATATGAAGATATTTGAAACTCATGCTCATTATGATGATGAAAGATTTGATGAGGACAGAGATGAACTTATAAGCAGCATGCTTAGTGATACAGGGGAGCTTGATTACATTGTTAATGTAGGTGCAAGCCGTCAGGGCTGTGAGGCTTCCCTTGCACTTGCTGCACAGTATGAAAAGGTATACGCAGCGATTGGTTTCCATCCGGAGGATATTGTCAGATTGAAAGAATCGGACATTGAATGGCTGGAAAACATGCTTGGTGAAGCTAAGACAAGAAAGATTGTTGCACTTGGAGAAATCGGACTTGATTACTACTATGTGTCAGATGATGCAGATATCGCGGCGGCTGAAAAGAAACAGCAGCGTGAATGGTTTGCAGCACAGATGAATGTAGCGTACCGCACACACATGCCGGTAATGATTCATTCAAGAGATGCATGTCAGGATACAATCGACATATTAAAGAGTAATCACGGACAGGATACAGGCGGAATAATCCACTGTTATTCATACAGTAAGGAAGCAGCAAGAGATTTTCTTAATATGGGCTTCTCTATAGGAATCGGCGGCGTTCTTACATTTAAGAATGCTAAGAAGCTTATGGAAGCAGCCGCGTATATACCGATGGATAGGATTGTTCTGGAGACAGACAGCCCATATATGGCACCTGAGCCTAACCGAGGTAAAAGAAACGACAGCCGCAATATAAAGTATGTTGCAGAAAAGCTTGCGCAGATTAAAGGGCTTGATACGCAGGAGGTTATTGATATTACTAACCAGAATGCGAGAAGGCTGCTTTTTGGTGCTGAAACCTATAAATTATAATAAAACGGCTATTTAGTAGGTCTTTTAACGTGTTTTTTATCGTTAAAGTCATGAAAACACCTACTAAATAGCCGTATTTTTGTTGTTGTATAGGTCTTTAGTCTAGAAATAACCTGTTTTACGTGAATTTTGCTGCAAAAACACCTACTAAAGCAGTGAAAATGCGACTACTTATAGGTATCACGTTATTTAGCCCAGCAGGTTGCTAAGCTCGGCAAACTGCTTAAGTGTAAGGGCTTCGCCGCGGATAGTAAGCGGAAGTCCCATGGTTTCTAATGCGTTGGTAAGAGCTTCTTTCGTGATGCCGATGCCGGAATTGCCGACACTGTTAAGCATAGTCTTGCGGCGCTGGTTAAATGATGCTCTTATTATCTTGAACATAAGATGTTCATTCTTAACATCAACAGGCGGAGTCTTGAAACGTTCAAGACGGATAACCGCTGAATCAACATTAGGACGAGGCATAAAGCAGCTTGCTGGCACATTGAGCACAACCTTAGGCTTGGCGTAGAACTGCACAGCAAGTGAAAGAGCTCCATAGTCTTTAGTTCCCGGACCACATTGCATGCGGTCAGCTACCTCCTTCTGAACCATGATAGTTATACTGTCTAATGGTACATGGCTCTCAAAAAGGCCCATAATAATAGGTGTTGTTATATAGTAAGGAAGGTTGGCAACAACCTTAATTGGTCTGCCTTCATTCTTCTCATCAGCAAGCTTTTTGATATCAAGCTTTAAGATATCTTCATTGATTACTGTTACATTGTCATAATAAGAAAGAGTGTCCTCTGTAAGGATAGGAATAAGCTTCTTATCAATCTCAACGGCAACAACTTCTCTGGCATTCTCACACAGAATCTGTGTCATTGTTCCAATTCCAGGGCCGACTTCAACAACGAAATCGTCTTTCGTAACGCCTGCTTCACGGACGATTTTCTCAACAACATTTTCATCTATAAGAAAGTTCTGACCGAACTTTTTCTTGAAATCAAAACCATATCTGTTAAGCACTGCAATTGTGTTAGTTGGGTTGCCGAGGTGCATAACATTATTATATTTATTATCGCTCATATTGCCTCCAATCTATAAGAATAATGTTATGAAACTTAATAAAAAATGTCAAGAAAAACAGCCGGCATGTTACTGTCACTGGAAAATTTTCGGAATAATCTACAGAAATCTGGCATAAGGTGCATAAGAGAATTAATTATGGCGGAGGTTTATTGTGGATTATCAGCGTCTTGTTTCATACATATATTCATATCCGGAAGGAGTAAAGGGGAGAAATGTAGGATTTGCGAAGGCATTAGTTCATCAGGGGCAGTTCAAGTTAAGTATCAGCTTAAGAGGTGTTAAGACGGACAGTCCGGAAATGTTTGGAATATATATGATGGTTACTGACGGTGGTTACAGGCTTATAAAGCTTGGGGAATGTCTTGTAAAAGTGGGACAGATGGAATACAGTGGCGTATTCAATCCTGATAATATCAATGAAACCGGTTATGGATTTAAGGATATATGCGGGCTTGCGGTTGCAAGGGAGGATGCAAGATATGACTGTATGATGTCTATGTGGAAGGATGAGGACGTAACTCCTGACATGCTTGTGTTCTCAGGAATGGATGCAAAGAAGCAGGTCGAAGCCGGAATTGTTATAAAAGAGCGTATGAGACAGAGTGAGGAGAAAGAGCGGGGACAGCAAATGTCAGAGTCTGTTCTGGCAGAATCGTTAAGGTCAGAACCGGTCAGACCGGAGTTGGCAGAATCGCAGACAGCAGAATCGCAGACAGGTGTGACCGCGGAAAGTGTGAGTGACACAGCCACAGAAGATATAAAGGCTGCCGGAGCAGCAGCTAAAATACCTGCGGAAACACAACATTTGCAGCAAAAAGCACACAGAGCCGATGCAACGCAGACGGATCCTTTTGAAAAGCTTTTTGTGCGGGCCGATTATATAGACGCATTTGACGATGATTACTTCTATGATTGTATAGAAGTGTCGCCAGAGATGTTAAAGTGTCTTAACCAGAATGAAATTGATATCGCGGGAAACAGCTTCCTGCTACATGGTTATTATAATTTCAGGCACATTCTTTTTGGAAGAGTGCGCGATAACCTTGATAATACTAAATATTTCATAGGCGTTCCGGGAATGTACTGCAACCGTGAACGCTACATGGCTTCAATGTTTGGCTTTAATAATTTTAAGAAGAGCCACAGGAGTGACTATGCCAATCCATATTTCGGATATTGGTATCAGGAAATATAATCAGGCATTGGCATCTTTCTTCTTGCTTTTGCGCAACTCCTTGAAAAATGTTGTGAGCATTTCTGAACATTCTTCTTCACATACACCTTTAGTAATCTCGCACTGGTGATTAAATGTCGGAATCTGAAGGATATTAAGAATTGAACCGGCACATCCTGCTTTGGGATTCATCGAACCGATAACAACTCTTGGAATTCTTGCCTGAACAATAGCACCTGCACACATCTGGCAAGGTTCAAGCGTAACATATAAAGTGCAGTCCTCAAGACGCCAGTCGCCCATGTAGCGGCTGGCTTTCTTAATTGCAGTAATCTCGGCATGACCGAGAGAAGTCTTATCAGTGTTACGGCGGTTGTAACCTCTTCCTATAACCTTTCCATCATACACAATTACACAGCCGATAGGCACTTCATTGAGTTTATAAGCCTTCTTAGCCTGTGTGATTGCCTGTTTCATATATCTATAGTCATCTTTTTCAAAATCTACCTGAGTATTATCCACTAGATTATCCTCCACTAAATATTATAAAAATTTTAACTTTTTTGTGAAAATGCGTCAACTTTTCATAAACATTTTTCGTATTAATCATAAAAGGAGGGAACACGTGTTATGAGAAGAATACTGTTATTAATGGGAATTGTTCCAATTCTTATATCTTTAGCATCATGCGGGAAAAAGGAAAATGTAACTGTTGAGGAGACGACAGAAGCGTGGGAGGAGCTTTCTTATCTTGAACTTGATAAGACATTTACAGGCGAGGAGTTTATTGGAACATATGATACGGGCTGCATGGGAGCCGGCGGAGGATATGGCAAAGGTGAAGTTCCGCCATATTATACGCTGGGGATTGTCATGGAATGGCCGTCGCTGTATGCAGATAAAGATATATCAGCAATTACGGCAACGGTGTATAACACTACCGGATTTTTCGATGATTACAAGACGGACGAGCATGCATATTATAAAAGACGCAATTACAAAACTGGGGAGAAGAGGATAGTTGGAAGTGATGAAAATGCTTTAAGGCTTATATTTATGTATGACATACCGACAACGCATGACGCGTGGAATCTCTACATGCAGTCAAGAACAGAAGAATACAGATACATGAATGAGTGCATTAATAAGGCTGTAATAGAGATTAAAGCAGAATATCAGGATGGAAGCACCGGAACAGATTATTACAGAATTGAATTGTACAATCAGTACAGTACGGGCAGGATAAATATATATAAGCTTTCAGAAGAATAGGGGGATTGGTATGAGGGGAAATATTATTAAGAAAGTGATGATTCCAGCAGGGTTTCTTGCTGTGGTAATCATTGCAGTTGTTGTCTATGTTGGATTACATAGGAATAAAGAGGCATCGGCACCGCTAGATTATTCAGGGATTAAGGGTATTAATCTTGAAAATGTACCGCCTAATTACTGGAATACTGACGCAATACATAAAATAGCAGCAGCCGAGAACGGATATTATTATATTACAGATGAAGATATGCTTGTGTATTTTGATATGGATAACAAAGATGAAGTCCCTGTCTGCGCAAGACCGGACTGTGCACATAATTCAACAAGCTGTGACGCATGTCTTAAGGGCTGCGTTGTGTACAACATTTATTATTATAATGGCAGCCTGTATTATATGCCGATAGAAAATGGTATGGCAAAATTGTGCAGAGCAGACCCTGACGGCGGTTCGCGGGAGATTATCGGGGAGCTGCTGCCATGTGATAACTCAAGTTCAATTCATCTGGCATTCCTTGGTGATTATGTGTATGCATTTGATAAGGGAACACATCTCGGAAGTGATGTGGAGTATACCGAGCAGATAATAGAGTTGTCATTGAAAGATGGCAGCAGAAATGTTGTCTATGAAGTTACAGGAAAGTCAATATCGGTTGCTAATGTTAAAGGATTTGGCGACAAGGTGATGTTTACTGTGACAGAAAGCAATAAGGATGATAAAGGAATTACCAGGGTGAAAAGCAGAGGGATTCTTGCTTATTCCCAGAGCGGGAAAAATGTTTCACAGATAACTACAGAAGATGTTAATGACTATTATTTCGATGATAATGGAGAAACATTTTATTATTATGTGAATGGTCAGGGATTGTATAAATCGGACATTAACAGTGAGCAGTCTGAACTGATATTTAAAGCTGATAAATACTGTGATTTCTGTAATGTTTCGTCAGATGGCAGATACATATATCTGAATAATGGTATGTATTGTAATTATTTTCACAGCATTATAGATAATGAAGAAAAGAAGTATGTTGTGCTTGATAAAAAAGGAAATGTTGTTAATGAAATACCGTGTCCGGAGGCACTGGATATGTTCTTTGGTGATGAGAGATATCTGTTCTGCCTGAATATGGGAGAGGACAGGCTTATGTATATAGATAAGCAGAATATTGAATCAGAGACAGAATGGAAAGAGGTATTTGACGGACCTATATATCTTCTTGACTGGAGGAATGTTAATAAGTAGAAGAAACGAGGGGGTATTATGCAGGAGTTAAAGAGAGTTATTAATTATAAAAAGCTGATATTGATAGCTGTAATCGTGCTTGTCAACATAATATTTTTCCTGTATGCCAACAAACCGGTAACTGATGAGGGGATTCTTAGTTCAGAAAAGAATACACATACAAGATATCTGGAGGAGTATTCAGACAGTGTTAATTCAGTAATCGACAATGCGGACAAATTAAAGAAGTACAGTATATTTACTAAGGCAGGGTCATTCTCATATGCCAACATTCTGCAGACGGCAGATGATTTCAGGCGGGTGGCTGATGTAAATGTATTCGAGGATGAGTATAAGGGTGTAAAGAATTTTACAGGATATTATTACCAGTACTTCTTCTCGATGGCGTTAATGCTGATTGTGATATACGACCTGTTTGCACAGAGAGACAACGGAATGTGGCAGCTTACATATGGAAGTTCTAAAGGACGTGTCATTCTTGCAATTAAACAGACTGGCGTAATAGCCGCTGCTTCGGTGCTTGTCCATACGGTAATGTACTGGACAACATTTGCCGCAGCAATGGCACAGAGCGGCGGCTTTAAGAATTTAGCCAATCCAATACAAAATATTGATACATTTGCAAAATTCACATATCCATGGAGCAAGATACAGTATATAATGGTTTTATACGTTATATCACTGATGTGCATAATGGCACTTGCGCTGATAATATGGTCAGTGTTCGTATTGTTCAGAAACCGCAATCTTGCAATGGTTGTGTTTTTGATATTTGCGGCGGTTGAGCAGTTTATATATTCGCATATTGATGTTCACAGCATATGGAACGGGCTGCATTACATTAACATAATCAGCATAGTTAATATTAATGCTACATTTTCATCATACAGGAACTGGGGCGTTGGTACATTTGTGTTTCCTGTGTTCTCGGCGAGTCTGTTCGTACTTGTAATTATTACATGTATAATGACTTATATTGCGATAAATGTGTTCGCAGTAATGAAGCCTTACAGGAACGCATCATTGATTGCAAGGTTTACTGACCGTATATCAGCGGGATATCAGAAGATTCTGTTTAAGTTTCCTGATGTGGTTAAGGAGATTCATAAGCTTGTATTTTCTAATAAATGTGTATGGGTAATAGCTGCGATGTTCGTGGTTTCGGCATATGTGTGTTCATCAGGACAGTACTATTATACTGATGATAATAAGCATATGGATGAAGAGTATATCCTGCATGGAGGTGCGGATTATACATATTTTCAGGATTATCTTGATGAACTGCAGAAGAAATATGAAGCAGTTGAAGAGGAGATAGCTAAATATGCCGGGGAGTCATACGAGAATGTAGACCCTGTTATGTTCATGAATATTAAGCAGAGAGAACAACAGATAGTAAAAGAACAAAAACGTGCGCAGGAGTATGTAGATAAGATTGAATATATCGGACATATTGAAGATGATTATGGCACGCAGGCGTGGTTCATATCAGACAGGGGATATGAGGTTATCTTAGGTGACAAGGGATTATACCGCAGAATTATGATTACACTGGCACTGATTAGTGGTATAATGATTATATCAGCAGGCAGTGAACGTATAGAATATAAGTCAGGAATGATTCTGTTAGAGAGAAGTTCTGCAGATGGACGAAGGAAGATAGTAAGAGATAAATATATTGCCAATATTATATTAACGGTTGCATTAGCAGTGATGATTCATGGGATGGAATCAATATGGCTTAGGAATATTTACGGCATGCCGTATCTTAATGCACCAGTAGTAAGTCTTACATTTATGGGAAATGTACTGGGGAATAGAATTGGCAGTATCGGAGTTATAAAAAGTCTTATACTTCATACATCCGTAGGACAATTCATGATTGTGCGCTATATGACAGAGCTGGTATGCGAGTTTGTAATTATGCTGGTTATGATGAAGGTTGGAAAATCATTAGGAAAGAGAAGGTATAGGGTATGAAATTAGAGGTAAGGAATTTAAAGAAAACTTATGGTACAGTTCAGGCACTGAAGGGGATTAATTATACATTTACACCGGGAGTATATGGTATTCTTGGTGCTAATGGAGCAGGAAAGAGTACGATGATTAATCTTATCACTGATAATGTATCAAGAGACAAGATGAATGGTGGAAGCATTCTTTTTGGAGAGAACAGTGCCGAGGAAGATATATTAAAGCTTGGCAAACAGTTTAGGGGTCTGGTTGGATATATGCCGCAGCAACAGGGTTTTTATGAAGATTTTTCGCCTAAAGCATTTCTTAAATATATGGCAGAGATTAAGGGCGTTAAGAAGATTAAGACTACAGATGAGAATGGCAATGAGGTTGTTAAGACGGTCAACCAGCAGATTGATGAACTGCTTGAGGTAGTTAATCTTACGAAGGTTGCATATAAAAAGATTGGAGGATTTTCAGGAGGAATGAAGCAGAGAGTGCTGCTTGCGCAGGCACTTCTTGGTAATCCTAAGATTCTTATACTTGATGAGCCAACAGCAGGACTTGATCCTAAAGAGAGAATCTCAATAAGAAACTATATTGCAGAGCTGTCTAAGGACAAGATAATTCTTTTTGCAACTCATGTTGTAAGTGATATTGAATGTATTGCTGATAAAGTACTTCTTCTAAAGAGCGGAGAGATAATTGCGACAGGAACACCTGTTGAGCTTATTGAAAGCATGGCTGGAAAAGTCGGTGAGATAACATGCACGCTTGACGAGGTCGGCGAGCTGCAGAAGGAATACAAGATTGGCAATATCAGACAGAGAAAGAACGGTCTTGCGTTAAGAGTTGTAGGTGATGAGCTGCCAGAAGAAGCAGTAAAAGTTGGAGATAATATTGACCTTGAGGATGTATATCTGTATTATTTTGAGTAGATTATCAGCGTATGAGATAATCAAAATATTGGAATATCAGATTATGATATAGTCGGAATAACGGAATATCAGATTGTCAGGGAGAAATATCATGGAACTTATTAAAGGAAGACCTGCCGATGAAACAGGAAGATTAGAAAAAGAAATCAGAGTATATGATTTGTTGGATAAGCTTGGAATGGAATATTACAGAACAGACCATGAGCCTGCTACAACAATGGAAGTGTGTAATGACATAGATAAGATTCTGGACACACTTATATGTAAGAATCTTTTCTTATGTAACAGACAGAAGACGAATTTTTATATGCTTATGATGCCGGGTGACAAGCCATTTAAGACAAAGGATCTGAGCAAGCAGATTAATTCAGCGCGACTTTCATTTGCAGATGAATCATATATGGAGGAATTCCTTGATATAACACCAGGTTCGGTATCTATAATGGGACTTATGAATGATACGGATAACCATGTGCAGTTACTGATGGATAAGGAAGTGCTTGAGGGAGAAACTCTCGGCTGCCACCCTTGCATCAATACATCGAGTCTTAAGTTAAAGACTAAAGAAGTGATGGAGAAATTCCTTCCAGCTGTTCATCATGAGGCGGTGATAGTTGAGCTGCCGAGGTATGAAGTGCCTAAGGATGAGGAATAGGAATAATATGTAGAGATATGTTTGTTTTAGGCAGCTTCTGCAGGGATTGTGGAGGCTGTCTTTTTTGTGTGCTGGAGATTGTTAATTTCGTGGGGGTGATGGCTGTAGCGTGTTGCAGCGGGAAAGACATACGCAAGCCGCACAATATGCAGAATGAGTGGGTCGAAATTATGAGAGAATGACGTGGAGGAGTGAGAAAAACCTACTAATCAAGCTGATAAAGTAGAGATAGTAGGTCTTTGTGAGTTGCTCGCGATTCAACGCTTCACACCTTGACAACAGGCATATGTAACAAGTATAATTGAAATACCGTGCAGCCGGGGTAGTAGCGGCACCTTGAACCTGCAATCCGCTATAGCAGGGGTGATGTTCGGCAGAGGGTTGATATTTATGGAGCAGCCCGGTGTAAGTGGTGTTGACATTTGGGTCTTTCACGACGGAAATCCACGAACCATGTCAGGTCAGGAATGAAGCAGCATTAAGTGGAACCTTCCGGGTGTTGAAAGGGTGCCTGGATCGAGCTAACTGCATCGGTAACGTCTGTGGATATCAGTTCGAAGCCGGACGCACGGCTTTTGTTATTAAAATGTTACTCGTCGCAGCTAATTTAGGAATGTCATGCAGATTCGTCATGCTTGCATGTAAGAAGCTGTATGACATTCCTAAATTATCCTGCGAAGCAGGAACTTAATCGACATAAGTAAAACATAAGCTGCGAAGCAGCGACAGGCGCCGGAGGCGGATGGTTTTACGCATGAGGTTAAGGGTTGCGAAAGTAGACATAGCGCAGAGGGAGGTAACCATGTCATATCAGGCTTTATACAGAAAATGGCGTCCGGACAATTTCAATGATGTCAAAGGACAGGATACAATAGTAACAACTCTGCGAAATCAGATTAATGCAGACAGAATAGGCCATGCATATCTGTTCTGCGGAACGAGAGGAACTGGTAAGACATCAGTTGCCAAGATATTTGCGAAGGCGGTTAATTGTGAGCATCCGGTTGACGGCAACCCTTGTGGGGAGTGTCCGACATGCAAGGCGATTGCGGCTGGAACAAGCATGAATGTAATAGAGATAGATGCGGCATCTAACAATGGTGTCGATAATATAAGACAGATAAGAGAAGAAGTACAGTACTCACCGACAGAAGGAAGATTCAAAGTCTATATAATTGATGAGGTTCATATGCTTTCAATAGGAGCGTTTAATGCGCTGTTAAAGACATTGGAAGAACCTCCTGCATATGTAATATTTATACTGGCTACTACAGAAGTGGCAAAGATTCCTATTACAATCCTTTCAAGATGTCAGAGATATGACTTCCACAGGATAACAATAGAGACAATTGCCGCAAGACTGTCAGAACTTATGAAGGCGGAGGGGCTGAATGTAGAGGACAAGGCAATAAAATATGTTGCCAAAGCTGCAGATGGTTCTATGCGAGATGCGTTAAGTCTGTTAGACCAGTGTCTGGCGTTCTATCTGGGAAAAGACCTTAAGTATGAAAATGTGTTAGATGTACTTGGGGCAGTTGACACGGCGGTATTTAGTAAAATGCTCTCAACAATTCTGTCAGGAGATGTTGCCGTGTGCATGTCACTTATGGAAGATTTGATAATGCAGGGAAGAGACCTTTCACAGTTTGTTACAGATTTTATATGGTATCTTAGAAATCTGCTTCTTATTAAGACAACTAAAGATGCAGAAAGAATTGAAGATGTAATAGAAGTATCAGCAGATAATCTTGAAGACCTGAAGAAGGATGCACAGAATGTTGATATAGATACACTTATGTACTATATAAGAGTGTTGTCAGAATTATCAAATGACCTGAAGTTCTCTACACAGAAGAGAGTTAAGACAGAGATAACATTTATAAAGCTGATGCGTCCGGCAATGGATAACAGTCAGGATATCGGCGATGTTGTAAGCCGTGTGACAATGCTTGAAGGGCAGTTACAGAAAGTACTTGATGATATTAAAAGCGGCAGACTTGTAAATGCAGGTGCTACGGGTGGTCAGGCAGCAGTACAGCAGCAGACTCCAAAGAAGCCTGTAGTTAAGCGTGTATATGACGCTGTTCCGGAAGATGTTAAGGCAATTGCGGCAGGCTGGAAGGATATCATTGCAACGATAGATGATCCGGTTAATCAGACATTTTTACAGGCTGCACATGTTACATTAGCAGAAGATGGAATTAGTCTTGAAATTATGGTAGAATCACTTAGTGCCTATAATTCACTCAGCAGACAGGAAGTTATGGAGAGCATAGAGAATGTAATTGAGGAGAGAACAGGAGTAAGGGTTTCAATTAAAGTGACTAAGCTTAACGATGATGAGGATTTCCACAGCAGATTTGTGGATCTTAAGGAACTCGTAGGCATAGATATAGAAGTAGATGATAAGGAGGAACTTATATAATGGCTAAAAGAGGTGGTTTTCCAGGAGGAATGCCTGGTAATATGAATAATCTGATGAAGCAGGCACAGAGAATGCAGCGTCAGATGGAGGAGCAGCAGGCAGAGCTTGAGAATAAGGAATTCAGTGCGACAGCAGGCGGCGGAGTAGTTGAGGTAACTGTTACAGGTAAGAGAGAAGTATCTAAGGTTAAGATTGACCCTGAAGCAGTTGATCCAGATGATGTAGAGATGCTTGAGGACTTAATCGTAGCAGCTACTAATGAAGCTTTAAGAAAATGCGAAGAAGAGTCACAGGCACAGATGGCTAAGATTACTGGAGGACTTGGAGGATTAGGCGGAGGCTTATTCTAATGGACATCTACAGTGGTCATATTAACAGATTAATTGAAGAATTGTCGAGATTACCAGGGGTTGGGGCGAAGAGCGCCCAGCGCCTGGCATTTCACATTATAAACATGCCTGAGTCTGAGGTTAAGAGCCTTGCAGACACAATGATTGATGCAAAGCAGCATATACACTACTGTAAGGAGTGTTTTACACTTACAGATGAAGAACTGTGTCCGATATGCCGCGACAAGAAAAGAGACCATAAGACAATTATGGTAGTTGAACATACAAGAGATATGGCGGCATATGAAAAGACAGGAAAGTACGAGGGCGTATATCATGTTCTTCATGGAGCAATAAGCCCGATGCTTGGAATCGGACCGGCTGATATCAGGTTAAAGGAGCTTATGGTAAGGCTTCAGGGAGATGTTGACGAGGTTATTATCGCAACTAATTCCAATCTGGAGGGTGAGACAACAGCAATGTACATAAGCAAAATGATAAAGCCAACAGGAATTAAGGTGACAAGAATTGCAAGCGGAGTTCCTGTCGGCGGTGATCTTGAATATATCGATGAGGTTACACTTTTAAGAGCGCTGGACGGAAGAACCGAGCTTTAAATTTGGCGAAGAACCAAGCTTTAAGCTTAATGCCATGGCGCACCGGGCATTAAGACAATATGTGTAAAATGCGTGCGCAGAAATGAAGAATACTATGGCAGAGAATATGACAGGTGATATCATATCGGATCACCGTGGACGAATGCTTAATCTGAAGAAATATTATCCTTTCTTCAGACTGATAGACACATCATTTTCTAATTTCAAGGATGGTAAATACGAAATACTTGATATGGGCTATATAGTTATGGCGGTTCTCCGTTTCTTTATAGAGGAGAATAATTTTAAGGAAAAGGATGTTACATATCCCGAATATCTCGATTTCTTAAGGCTGATACTTAAGAGAGATTTCGGGCTTGATTTGAATGAACAGGACAGCAAGGAGATTGCTGATTATATATTTGACAAGATAAAGAATGATGGCAGGCCATTTGAATTCTCGTATTTTGATCCGGTGGACAGGAAAAAGAGAGTATCAAGAATGAAGATAATCGAGAGTTCGATAAGAGACAATACCGTGTGGTATTCGATAAGCCCTGATGCTATTGAATTCTATCTTGATACCAAGGAAATCAAGGACGAGAGCAGGATAAGCGTATCCCAGCTTCTTCTTGAAAAAATGATTAATTCACAGAACTTCCGTGGCGGAGTTGAAGTGGTTGAAAGAATCAACGAAGAGGTCAACCGCCTTAAGTTAAAGAAGAATGAAGTGCTGACAATTCTGTCGGGTGATGTATTTGCAGGAATAGAGGCTTATGAGGAATTCGTCAAGACAGGAATGAAATGGTTTGATGATGAAGAAAAGCTTTTTAAGAAGAACCGTGATCTTATTGCAAAATCAATCGAGAAGCTTAATGCATCGGGCAGCACAGGCGAAGGCTATTACAGGACGATGAACGAAATATACAGTCTTGAGACTCAGCTTAAGCAGGCAATGAACAGGCACAGCGAACTTTTAAAGGATTGTACAGAAATGCAGAAGATGACCGATGACGCAGTAAGACGCGCCAAGCTTGGCAGATTAAGAAGCCATATGGATTTCACATCGGCACTTTCAGATATGATTAAGAGGGATAATGCAGATATATTAGTCACAATGTTAAGTCCGCTTCTAAAGCCGAACATAAGAAAGACATTTGACCTGATAAGCATTGATGATGCGCTTATGGTGAAGCCTCCAAGATATGAGGAGAAAGAGCTTATAAGCAATGAAAGACCGGAAGATATTGAATTCGCAGATGAGATTGAAGAAAAGAGAATTAAGGATAATTACATATTCCTTATGAAAAATCTCATTATGTGTTTGAAAAAATCGGACATTATAACACTTGGTCAGTTCGCAGATGCAATGAAGAGGGCGTATGGTGAGCAGATTCTAAGAAATGCAGATTTCTTCTCTTTCTTTGTTAATCTGTGCCAGAAGGATGAGTACCAGCTTGGCGGTGATGCGGGAGAAGATACATTTCTTGATGCATACTTAGGGGAAGGCTTTAAAGATACGGAAAGCTTTACATTTGCAATAAGAAAAGGGCTTGGCGGGCAGGTTATATTGTCGGATAACTGTATGATGGCAGATGTTGAATTGGTACGAAAGGAAGCACATGGAGAATAGAAATCTAGATAAGGCGCTGGACATAGTTTCCAAGCTTATCACAGGGGAAAATGTGTCTGAGAGGGGCGAGAATGCAGCTCTTTATCAGGAATACAATAATAATGCAGAAGTGTATGACATCGTTCATATGTCACTTAAGAAACTTAATCTTAACATATATGAATATAACAATGGTCTGTATGTGAGTGCAGGTGATAATAACAGGGTGTTTGGATATTCCAACGAGGAATTAAGAAATGTACTTGGGTTAAGAGTTAATAAAGAATTATATCTTGCGTATTTCATAATCTACAACATAATAACAGAGTTTTATTCAGATACAATGAGTTCAACTTATGCTGAGTTCATAAGACTTGAGGACATCATTAAAAATGTTGATAAGACAACAGGTGGTATTGTCGATAAGAGCGCAGGGCTTGTGCTTGATGAGGTTGAGGAGAACAGCTTTAAGCAGATAGCACTTACATGGGACGAGCTTCCGGTGACAACAGTAGAGGATCAGACAGGAGCGAGAGCAGCAAGAAATTCAAAGTCGGGTATGGTAAAGCTTGTGCTTAATTTCTGCGTTGCACAGGAACTTTTAGTTGAGAGTCAGGACAGATATTATCCAACAGACAGATTCAGAAGTCTTATAGAGAATTATTTTGATGATTACAGAGGACGATTTGCCGAACTTATGAATGGAGGACGCGATGCCACAGATTAACAGAATCAGAGTTAATAATGTTAAATATAATTTCGGTACACAGGTGTACGACGATTTCGTGATGCGCTTCAACTGCCAGAATACTATATATGACCTTGCCAATGGCGGTGGTAAGAGCCTGCTTATGCTGCTTCTTATGCAGAATATGCTTCCTAACTGCACACTTGATGACAAGCAGCCGATAGAGAAGCTTTTCAGACAGGGAAGCGGTAATACATGTATTCATTCTTTGGTTGAGTGGAAGTTAGATCCATGTTATCAGAAGGATGGTTTCAGGTTCATGACAACTGGTTTCTGTGCAAGAAAGGGAAGAGGCACAGACGATGAGAATCAGGATGGACAGGAACAGACAGCTGCACCGACAGCAAGTGTTGAATACTTTAATTACTGCATATTCTACAGGGAGTTTGGCGATAACGATATTAAGAATCTTCCACTTGTAAGTAATGGAGAGAGAATTACATATAACGGACTTAAGGCTTATCTTCGTGACCTTGAGAAGGGCGGGTACAAATATGTTGTTAAGATATTTGACAGAAAAGGTGATTACCAGAGCTTCATAAGCAACTACGGAATATATGAGAGTGCATGGGAAATTGTGCGTGGAATTAACAAGACAGAGGGACATGTAAGAACATATTTCGAGTCAAATTATAAGACAAGCCGTAAGGTTGTTGAGGATCTGCTTATAGAGGAGATTATCCAGAAATCCTTCAATAACAAGCTGTCAGTTGATAATGATGAGGGCATGATGGCTCAGACTCTTATGGATATTAAGGACAAGTTAGTGGAGCTTTCAAAGAAACACTCACAGCTTGGAGCATATGACAGCCAGATTGCAGCTATCGACAGTTTTAAAGAATATCTGTCGACATATGAAGCATTTTACAACAGAAAAGAAGAAATAGAGAAGCAGCTATATGACCTGCTTCTTGTTGCTATGCGGGAAAGTGATAAGAAGGATAAGGAACTTAAGAGTCAGGATGACCTTATCACTAAGATGTATGATGAGCTTGCACACGAGAAGGAAGCTATAGCAGTTGCAGAGGTTATGTCTGAGAAGAATTCGATGGCGGGAGTTGAGAGCCTTGTTAATGAGACAAGAAAATCTCTTGAACTTAAGAACGCCGCAATTGCAGAAGCAAGAGGAAAGCTTTCTTTGATGGAGTCTGCGGGCGATTATAAAGATTATGCAGAATACGAGAAGTCTTATAAAGGACTTCAGATTGCGATAGATAACAGATTAAGAGAAGATACGGATATAACAGCAGAGTTAAAGATACTTGCTGCAGGTTACAGAAAATTCTATGAGACAGAGACCAGAAGACTTAAAGAAAAGCTTGATATAGCAGCTAACCGTGTTAAGGCTCTGGAAGTCAGATTATCAGAGGCTAAGGATAACCTTAGAAATGCTGACAAAGAGGCAGCAGGTCTTGGCAGTCTTTCAGATAATCTTGAGAACGAGATACAGGAGTTACAGACACAGCTTGGAGCAGCTTTATCAGAGGCTGGAACTGTCGTATGTGAAAATGCATCTGAAGAATATGACAAGTCATTCAGGGATAAAGAATTGTTAAAGAATGAAGAGACAAGAATGTCCGAAAAATTCAATGATGTGCAGCAGCAGTTAATGTCACTTAATGAGACAATATCTGCCAATAAAGCACTTATTGATATATTCACAGAGCAGTCAGAAAAGCTTGAAAAGGCTGATGAAGCTGGAAATGCTGATACAGAGCGCATGGGTAAAATCCGTGAAATATACAGTGCAGATAATGACGAGGCAATGCTTTCAGTTATTCTTGAGACTTACCAGAAGATGCGCAGTGAATATACAGAAGAGTGTAAGGCAGCCAAGGAACTTGAGAGCTTTATTGACAATGCAAGAAAGGGAACATATATCTGTAAGAGTCCTGAAAGAGACAGACTTAAGGAATACCTTGAAAGTCAGTATGGTTCAGATGTTGTTGAGGGACATGAGTGGTTTGCTAATCTGAATGCAGGACAGAAGAGAGATGTATTAAAGAGAACACCTTTCATTGAGTACGCATTTATAATAAAGGATGATTTCGAGAGAATTAAAGCTGATGAGATGCTTAAGGATTTCGGAAAAGGAGCGGCTGCTTATCCTGTTATAAGCGAGCAGGTGCTTATCGATACTAAGTTAGAGATTAACAAAGACCTGATTGTATTCGCATTAAAGGATATGTCGTTCCTGCGTGATGAGGCAAAGCTTGAGACACAGATTAAGCTTGCACAGGAGGAGCTTGAGTCGCATAAGGCGCAGGTAGGAAAGCTGGCCGACAGAATGGAGCTTGTGTGGAATGATTATACATTTGCACTTGTATATAATGCTGCGTCTGGAAATGTGGATGCGTCCGAGGCAGAAGCAATCAGATTAAAGATTGCTGACAGCGAGGCTGCAATTATTGAGGCTGAGAAGAAGAGAAGTGTGTTAAATGAGGTTAAAGAGCAGCTTTCAAGGAACCTCGCACAGACAAGAGATGATATAGAAGAGAAGGAAGCAGCATGCAGCCTGCTTTCGCGTATTATGGAGATGAATACTTCTATAGATAAGAAGTATGAGCGCTTAAAGGGACTGAAGGCTGATGTGGACAGTGCAAGAAACCGCATATATGAGTGCGAGGAGGCAGCAGCTTCTGCTAATTCTGAGTATGATACCGCGAGAGATTTCGAGGACAGTACAAGAAAGGCATATGATGAAATCATTAAGTCATGGGAGGAGCAGTACGCACCTTATTATGATGAAAATGTTTCAATAGAAATCGATGATGATACATACCGCCTTGATAAGGATGAAATCGAGAGCAGATTCACTGGTTTAAAGACAGCACTTTCACAGAAGAACAGTGACTTTGCGGATAAGCAGGCGCTTATGAATCATCTGTCAGCTTCTATGAACAAATGTCGTGATGCAATAGAGTACAGAGGTTATACATTTGACGATATTAAGGCAAAGTATGAAGCCGGTGAGATTATGGCAGCAGGTTCACAGCAGTTAAGAACTGCCAAGGACGCTCTTAACAATCTTGTGAAGGGCAGTGATTCTGTAAGGGAAGAGCTTGAGTCGCAGGAAGCACTTCTTAACAGACTTGAGGGAAGTATCGCACATGGTATTAACCAGATTGAGAATAATTATGGAAGCTTTAACGAATTCCCATGTGATGACCCTGATGGATTCATTACACAGCACAAGGCGCTTATTAAGAAGTTAGAGGATAACACCAAGGTTCAGGAAAAGACACACAGACAGATGTCTGATTCATTGAAAGACATTCTTGTATGCAGAAAAGACCTTGAAAGAATTGTGTCAGATGCGGGCATGCATGTTCCAGAAGAATTCCGTCCGGAGGATGCACAAGGAATTACAGCCAATCTTACAGAATATGAGGCTGTTCATAAAGAATATGCTTCAATTACCAGATTAGAGTATAAGAAGGTTGATGAATTTAATAAGAATAAATCCAAGCTTATTGACTTGCTTAACGGATTTAATGCAGTCGAGCTTGCAGATGAAGTAAGGATATCGCTTAATGTTCCTGAAAATGTGGCTAAGACCAGAAGTATGATTGAATCGTTAAATGAGACGAACACATTTATACAGTTAGAAAAAGATCGCATTGCCAAGGGTATAGAGGATATGCAGATGATTAAGGATAACTTCGAAAATCGTTGTATCCAGACATGCAGTAATATTAAGACTGAGCTTGACCGTCTGCCACAGTTATCTAATATCAATCTTGACGGAGAACAGATTGCAATAATCAGTTTGCAGATTCCTTATATAAAGGAAGAATTATATAAGGAAAAGATGTCTGAATATATTGATGAAACTGTATTCATGGCGGAAAGTTTTAAAGAGCCTGCGGAAAGACTCAAGTATATAAGAAACAGACTGTCATGGAAGAGACTTTTCTCAGTTATTGTCACAGACATGAATTCAATCAGAATTAATCTGTATAAGAGAGAGAGAATCAAGGACCAGAGCCGTTACTTAAGATATGAGGAAGCGGTTGGCTCAACAGGACAGTCGCAGGGTATATATATCCAGTTCCTTATTGCGATTATCAACTACATATCTAATATGAATTCTTCAGGCAATGAAGGTGTTGAGGGTAAGACAATATTTATCGATAACCCGTTTGGTGCGGCAAAGGATATATACATATGGGAGCCAATATTCAAGCTGCTTGCAACTAATCATGTCCAGCTTATTGTTCCGGCAAGAGGTGCAACTCCTGCTATTACAGGAAGATTCGATGTTAATTACATACTTGGTCAGAAGCTGGTAGATTCAAGGCAGCAGACTGTGGTTGTTGATTATTACAGCAGCACGAAGGAATCAGAATTGGAATACACAAGAATGGATTACGAACAGGCTACATTTGATTTTTTGTAACATATTTGTAACAATTCTGTGAACTCGGTTTACAATGAACTTAGGCTGTGCTAAACTTTAATGAGTTGTAAAATACGACAATTAGATTATTCACAACATTCAACGAGTAAGCATTGGAATGAGGAATATATATTTATGAATAAATACGAATTAGGAATTAAGATAGACCAGATTAAGAAACTGGCAGCGAAAAAAGAATATGCAGAGGCAGCAGCCATAGCTAAGGATATTAACTGGACCAAGGTTAAGGACTGGCAGGCACTTGCCACAGCCATTAATGTACAGGAAGCAGTCGGGGATTATGAAGAAGCAAGAGATATGGCTATTCTTGCTTATAATAGAAACCTCGGAGGAAGAAAGCTTGTATATAAGCTTACTGAATTCTTTATTAAAGTTGGAGATTTTGATAATGCCAACGAGCTTTATGAAGAATACAGCAAATCTTCACAGCATGATGTAAGCAGATTCATTCTGTATTATGATCTCAGAAAGGCACAGAAGGCATCAGATAATGAACTTGTAAGTATCTTAGAGGAATACAGAGATCATGAGATTGATGAAAAGTATATGTATGAGCTTGCAAGACTATATTATAAGACTGGAAGAAAAGAAGAATGTATTAAGACATGTGATAATATCGTTCTGTGGTTTCAGGACGGTACATATGTTGAGAAGGCAGTCCAGTTAAAGGAAAAGCTTGGTGTTGTTCTTACTAAGACACAGAAGGGCATCTTAGATGATGTCATGAAGAGAAAGAGCGATGATGAAGCTAATAAGGAAGAGCTTTTTGCAAAGCAGAAGGAGCTTGCTAATCTTAAGAGAGATGAAGTTGAAGATGTTTTCCGTGAAGAAGATGAGAAAGAACAGAAAGCATCTGGTAAACAGCCTGCACCAGAGGTAAGTCTTAATGTTCCAGAATATGATAAGGAACAGGAGGAAGGACCTCTTTCAATAGACCTTGTACAGAACGACCAGAATGATGATATCAAAGCATTTTTAATGAAAGCTCTGAATAAGGATGAAGATGCAGATAATACTAATGACAGCTCTGTTGTTATGTCTAAGATAGAGACTCCTCAGGTGGAGAAGCCAGAGGTTTCTGAGACACTTAGCAAAGATGGAGAGAAGAATTTCTCAAGCGAGATTAATAAGGCAAATGTCTCACTTAAGGAGCTTATTGAGAATGCAAAGCAGAAGTTAGCTGATAACTATGAGCAGATCAATAAAGAAGACGAAGCTGAACAGAGAAAAGAAGCTGAGGAAAGAATCAATAAGGAAGCAGAGAAGATAGATATTAATGTTCCTGTACCTGAATATAACAATTTATATGATACAAGAAATCTTCAAGAAGAGCTTGCTGCCAAGATGAGTGACTTGTTCGGTGATGAGGAAGAAGATGCCGATGTTAAGACATTTGTACCAGTTTCTAAGAATAAGGAAGAACAGCCTGCAGAGGAGGTTAAGACTCCGGCTCCTGTAGCTGAACAGGTTGTTAATGATGATGCAGAAGCTCAGGAAGATGATGACCAGATTGAAGGCCAGATGGATATAACAGAGTGGATGCAGTCTGTAAGAGAAGAAAAGTATGGCAAGCAGGATACTAAGGAATTTTCCAAGTCAGAGCTTGAGCGTTATCTTGATGAGAAAGACGAGAAAAGTGCAGCTTATGAAAAACTCGTAGAGCAGAAGAAAGCAGAAGCACTGGCTGATGGTAAGGAGATTGATAAGGAAGAAGCAAAGAGAGCAGCTCTTGCACAGATGGCAGTTGATTCAGCGAGAATGGATCTTGCAATAAGAACAGGTAAGGCTGCAGCGAGACTAGAGCAGGCAGCAACTGCTATAGAGAATGAAGATATTCCTTTAGTTACAGCACAGATACCAACTGTGTCAGAATCAATGATTTCAGATATCAATTCAATTATGAATGAAGATATTGATAATAAAGACAATAAAGAAGAAGGTGAGGAGGCTGTTGTACTAGATGAGGTAGCTGCAGGTGTTGAGCCGGAAGAAACAGTAATTCCATTCACCAGACAGGAAGAAGAACAGCCATTGACTATGGAAGAAGAGATTGAAGAAACTGAGCAGAGAGAGAAGAAGCTTACAGGAGAGCTGGCAAAGATATTCAGAAAGTACAGAGATATGCCAGGACTTGAGGAACAGTTAGCTGATCTTTTCGATACAATTGACGATGAAATGCAGATGAATTCATCAGCATCAGGAAATATTCTTATTTCTGGTAATTCAAGTTCTGATAAGACAGACCTTGCAAGAACTATAATAAGAGCTATTAATACTTTATATCCAGACCAGCCAAAGAAGATTGCTAAGACATCAGGAGAGAGTATTAACCAGAGAGGTATTGCCAAGGCAATGGGAAGACTTAAGGGAACAGCTCTTATCGTTGAAGGCGCAGGAACAATCCAGCCTAAGAGAATTAATGAACTGCTTAACTGTCTTGAACAGGATACAGAAAGAATGATTGTCATATTTGAAGATTCAGATACAGACATGAATGTTCTTATCAACTTTAATCCTGAGCTTACCAAGACATTTAACCATAGAATTGTGCTTAAGCAGTACACAGTTAACGAGCTTGTTGAGATGGCAAAGAGATTTGCAAGAAAGAGACAGTATGAGGTTGATGATGATGCGTTACTTGAACTGTATCTTAAGATTGACAAACTCCATAATGTGAATGATAATATTAAACTTGATGATATCAAGGAAATTATCAATCAGGCAATTGTCAACTCTGAAAGAAGAGCATCAAGAAGATTCTTTGGCGGACTTAAGAAGAAGAGAAGCGAGAATGGTGATGTTATATTCTTGACAGAGGCAGATTTTAAAGACAGATAACTTATAATATTATGCACAGATGTGCTTACACAGGGAGGAAAATATGATTAACATCGATGAAATGTCAATTAATGCAATCAGGGTATTGTCAGCAGATGCAATCCAGAAGGCTAATTCAGGACATCCTGGACTTCCACTTGGAACTGCACCAACAGCTTATGAATTATGGACTAACCATATGAATTACAACCCGGCTGATCCAGAATGGGAGAACAGAGACAGATTCGTTCTTTCTGGCGGACATGGATCAATGCTTCTTTATTCATTGTTCCATTTACTTGGAATTGGCAATCTTTCTTTAGATGATGTGAAGAATTTCAGACAGATGGGTTCTAAGACACCAGGTCATCCGGAATATGGTCACACAGTTGGTGTTGAGGCTACAACAGGACCTCTTGGACAGGGTATGGCTATGGCAGTAGGTATGGCTATGGCAGAAGCACATCTTGCATCAGTATTTAATAAGAATGGATACAATGTAGTAGACCATTACACATATGTACTTGGTGGAGACGGCTGTATGATGGAAGGTATTTCATCAGAGTGTTTCTCACTTGCAGGAACATTAGGTCTTTCAAAGCTTATTGTATTCTATGATTCTAACAATATATCAATTGAAGGAAGCACAGATATTGCATTTACAGAAAATGTAATGAAGAGATTTGAAGCATTTGGCTTCCAGACAATCGAGGTTGCTGATGGCAATGATATCGAAGCTATCGGCAAGGCTATTGAGGAGGCTAAGGCTGATAAGGAAAGACCTTCACTTATCAAGGTTAATACACTTATCGGATACGGTTGTCCTGCAAAGCAGGGTAAGGCAAGCGCACACGGTGAGCCTCTTGGTATTGATAATGTTGCAGCACTTAAGGAAAATCTTAACTGGCCATGCAAGGGTGATTTTGAAGTACCACAGGAAGTATATGACCATTATAAAGAGATAGCAGCAAGAATGGCTGAGCCAGAGAAAGAATGGAATAAGCTCTTTGCTGAATACTGTGAGAAGTTCCCTGAGATGAAGGAACTCTGGGATAAATATTACAATGGATGTGATATGTCCGATTTATTCAATTCTGAGGAATACCTTGCGAAGCCAGAGAAGGCAGAAGCAACAAGAAGTTCAAGTGGAACAATTCTTAACATGATTAAGAATCTCATGCCTAACCTTATTGGTGGTTCAGCAGATTTAGCACCATCTAATAAGACTAACATGAAGGATGCAGGAGATTTCTCTAAGGAGAATTATGCAGGAACTAATCTTCACTTTGGTGTAAGAGAACAGGCTATGGCAGCAATTGGTAACGGACTTGCACTTCATGGTGGATTAAGACCATTCGTTGCAACATTCTTCGTATTCAGTGATTACACAAAGCCAATGGCAAGACTTACATCACTTATGAAGCTTCCACTTATATATGTATTTACACATGACAGTATCGGAGTTGGTGAGGACGGACCTACACATGAGCCAATTGAGCAGCTTGCAGCATTTCGTTCAATGCCGGACTTCACAGTATTCAGACCATGTGACAGAACAGAGACAGCACTTGCATGGGAATATGCTATTGAATCTAAGGATGAGCCAACAGCATTAGTTCTTACAAGACAGAACCTTCCACAGATGGCTGGTTCATCAAAGGAAGCACTTAAGGGAGCATATATTCTTGAGGATTCAGATAAAGAGACTCCGGATGGAATCATCATTGCAAGTGGTTCAGAAGTAAACCTTGCTGTATCAGCAAAGGCAGAGCTTAAGAATGCAGGAATAGATGTAAGAGTAGTAAGTATGCCATCTATGGACGTATTCGAGAAGCAGTCAGACGAATACAAGGAATCAGTCCTTCCTAAGAGTGTAAGAAAGAGAGTTGCAGTTGAGGCACTTTCAGACTTCGGATGGTACAGATATGTAGGACTTGACGGTAAGGTAATCTGCATGAAGACATTCGGAGCTTCAGGTCCGGCTAACCAGTTATTCGAGCATTTCGGATTCACAGTAGAGAATGTAGTTGATACTGTTAAGAGTCTTTTCTAAGATGATAGAATAATAAGAAAATTAATATAAAAAATCAGGGATTTCGGTTATTAAATATAACTGGAATCCCTGTTTTTTTATGTTGTCAAGTGCAGAATGTGCCATATATTACCGAATGTGCCAAAACTACCCGATACAAATGTGACGTATATTACCGAATATGCCATATATTGCAGAATATGCCAAAACTATTGCAGGATGCCATCGTAACTGTCAACAATTCTTTTAATGCTTTGTGTTCCAAGACCATGATTAATAGTGTCCGGTTTGGTTGTTTACGCTTGACATAATATCTATAGTTAATTAAACTAGCTATAGATGTAGTAACTTTAAGGGGGATTACAATGAGAAGAATAGCAGCAGGATTAATTGTTATAATGTCAGTTTTGCTTGTGTCATGTAAGGGGAAAACAGGGAATACGATAACAGTAGGAAGTGATAAGCTTGATAATACGCAGTCATATTTTTCTGAAAGCATGCATAAGGCAGCAAGATGTGATTCAGGATATTATTACCTTGATAAATGTGGCGCATCAGCTGATAATCTTATGTTTTATGATGATAAGTCAGAAGAAAGCATTGTGTTATGTAATAAACCACAATGTGGGCATGATGGAGAAGAGTGCATGGCATATATTTCAGGAAGTGAGTTTAAAAGTGAGTTGTATTACTATAATTCGTACATATATATGATAAGTTCCAAGGGAAATCTTGTACGGATAAGTGCTGATGGAACACAGAGAACAGACCTTGGAAGCATATGCGTCCTGAGTGGACAGGATAGTGTGTCAATGTGCTTCAATGATGGATATGCATATGTATCTCAAGAGATAACGGGAGATATAGAAGGTAATGTAACAGTAAGGCTGCACAGATTTAATCTTGATACGGGTTTGAGCGATAAAATATATGAAGAAACGGGATATGGGATAGGAATTAATTCACTTAAAACATATGGCAGTGACACATTTTTTTTAAAGACATCTGTTTCAAAAGATGATAAGGGATTATATTCGTTGGAAGGAAAAGGAATATTCAGAATTACAGGGGAAAATACTGAATGTCTGCTTGACAAGAATGTGTATAGTTACTGTATAGATGCAGATAATAACAAGCTGTATTACAGCGGGCTTGGAGATGGAACGATATATGAATATGATCTTGGCAGCGGCAAGTCAGAAAGCATATATAAAAGTGATAATGATACAGGATATTTTTATATAACATTTGACGGAAATTATATCTGGATGGATGATGAAGGATATAAGAGTATGGCAATGTATTTTAACAAACAGAGCAGTTCACTTGATTATACGATATATCAGTTAGGCTTAGATGGAAAGCTTATAGCAAAGAGAACGATTCCAGACGAGGAAAAGATATTTTCAATTATGCACGGGGACAGCAGGAAGATGTTTATGTTCTCATCTGTGAATAATAGAATTGTATATATTGATAAGAGCAACATTGAAAAAGGGGATATTAAGGAGCTTAGGTAGATGAAGGAACTGGGGAGACTGCTTAATAGAAAAACAATATTGCTAATTCTGGCTGCGGCATGTATATGTGTCGTGGCTGTTTTTGCAGGGGACTTTTCAGACTGTGGAATAGATAATTATAAGATTAAAGTAAGAGAGTACAACTGGCTGATTAATGGGCATACAGATGAACAGATACAGCAGCATGCTGACGAACTGGCACAGGATGATAGAAGAATATTTAAGAGACTTGCAAAGGAATACAAGGAAAAGTCTGATTATATTGATGGATATACAGAAAGTGTCAAAGCAGTTATTACAAATGCCTCGAATATGAAAAAATTCAGTGTGTTCGGTACATCAGAATCAATAGCTAATATCAATAAAACGGAAAATGATTATAAAAGGATTGAAAATGTACAGGTTAGGGAATTAAACAGTAGGGCAGTTGAGCAGTTTCTGAAGAATGATATTTCTATCTATGTTGTTCTTGCGTTGATGATATATATTATTTATAACATTTACGAATACAGGGATAATGGAATGTGGCAGATTATCTATACTGCTGTCAATGGAAGAATAAGACTTGCAGTTAAGGACACTGCTGCAGTCGGATTGGGTGCTTTATTTGTATCACTGATTATGCAGTTATGCGGTCTTGTCTCTATGCTTGTGGTGTATGGTGGCTGGGATTTCCTTATCGCACCTGTACAGTGTCTGAAAGGGTATAATAATTTCACTTATCCGATAAGCGTAATGACATATCTTTTTATAAGATATATGATTATATCTTTGATAGTTATTGCAATAGTGCTTGTTATATCACTCGTATTTGCATTATGCAGGAAAAGAATCAGTTCAATTGTGCTGGTGGGTATAATTGCCGGAGCGGAAGCATTTGCATACCAGAATATATCAATGCAGGGCAGATTAAGAATTTTCAAGAAGATTAATATAATAAATGTGATGGATGTAAGCAATATACTCAGGAAGTATGATAATATCATGATAGCAGGTGTTCCTGTGAGCATGGTAAATGTGCTGTGCATGGTGTGTATTATTATAGCTGTAATATCAGCAATATTTCTTGCGTTACTTGGAAAGGTTATCCGTCCGGGAAGAAGTGCTGGCTTTATAGGAAAAATGATTGAAAAAATCGGACATGGAGTTCAAAGGATTTTGTCCAGACTTCCGCATTTCTGGAAAGAAATGTACAAATTTTTAATAACAGCAAGAGGCTGGATTGTAATATGTGTTGTTGTGTTTATAACAATATTTATATGTAATAACCAGAAAATAGCATATTCTGAAGATGAAAAGAAGCGTGATGAATATTATCAGCAGTATGGTGGCAGGGATTACAGTGGATTTACCAGTCTTATAGAGCAGAGACAAAATGATGTTTATGAGGCACAGGCAAAGCTGGATGCTGCAAGAGAACAGTATGAGAGGGGAGAACTTAGTGAGGATGATGTAAGCAGATATGTGTACAACCTCATGGATGCTACGAGACTGCTTGATAACATGAGCGAATATATGCAGCAGATTGAATATGTTTCACAGATAAAAGAGCAGTACGGAATAGATGCGTATGTTATGTCACAACGGGGATACGACCAGATATTTGGCAGTAAAGGAGCAACGAGAAAATTGCTTATATATATTATACTCGGATTTGGAGTTGTTCTTATTGCAGAGACTGAAAGCTCAGTGGAATATAAGAACGGAATGAATATGCTTATTGGCTCGTCTAAGAGAGGAAGAAGATGGGAACATACAGTTAAGGCTGCTGCTGTCTGCATATTGGTGGGGGCAAGTGCATTTTTACTGTATATAATCGAAATGATAATAATGTATAAGGCATATGGTATGCCATATATTAATGCACCGCTTATAAGCCTTACTTATATGAATACAGCAAAGGTATTCAGGAATATAACGATAAGCCAGTATATGCTTATTCTCATGGCAGAGGAGATACTATTCGCAGTAGCAGTCGGACTTGAAACAGTATTCGCTTCAAGACACATTTTTAAAAAGAATTCAGGGAAAGGAATACCTCTGATTATAGTTATAAATACTGCTGTTTTATGTATTATTATGTGAGGGGGATGTATGAGATTTAAACAGTTTGTAATAATGATGATGATTCTGTTAAATCAATAGTATATACTACATACAATGCACGCGCACAGTTTGAAAAGAGAGATATGCAGCTTAAGGAATTCCTTGATAAAAAAGTTATTAAAACGCAAAGTAAAAAGATATCGGGAGCAGAGCAGGAAGAACTGGATTTAATATTGTATATGGAATTTCCAACAAGTACATATTCATGGTATATGAATAAACAATCATCAGATACGGTACTTAGGGAAAGAAATGACATGCTTAATGCCATACTTATAGAGGCAAAAGTTATATATAATGATGGAAAAGAGGAGACTTGTTATTATAGGATTCAGACTGGAACAGCAGATAGTTATATGTTGTTTAAGAGAAACTTGTAGTTGAAAATAAAAACTTTTTGAAATGCTTTTCGTATATTGGCAGTGTCAAATAGCATATGAAATCAGTGCATAAGTTGGTGAAAAGCCTACCAATGCTGCTGAATTAGATGAAATAGTAGGCTTTTTTGAGAAGAAATTCTGATGGGAATTAAGGTGGCTAAAAAAATTGCCTACTAAATTTATTATTTATGTGAGAATAGTAGGTTTTTTAGCTGACAAGAGATGTCTAAGATTGTAGATATATAAGAAAAAGACCTACTAAAGTGTGAGATGTGACAAATTTAGTAGGCATTTAAGATGGAAAGAAGCATTATAAACCAACTAACAATGTAAATAAGACCTACAAGATTGTGAAAATTGATGAAATAGTAGGTTTACCAGGTAATTTTGGAAAGCGGCAAGAGTCCCCGCTTAGGGTAATAGGCTGTTTGTTGAGATGACGGACAGGATTATTACTATCAGTGATGGCAGGATTGTAAGTGATAATAAAAATATATAAATGTTCATGGAATATTTACAAAAAATTATAATAAAATTTACTTGAATTATTATACGGGCAAGCTTATAATAAAAGCATAGGGTTTGTTTATAATTTAACAATCAAATATTTATGTACGGAGGTTTTATTATGGTTCGATTTACTTTACCAAGAGATTTGTATCATGGAAAGGGTTCTTTGGAAGCCCTCAAGACACTTGAAGGAAAGAAAGCTATCATCTGCGTTGGTGGCGGATCTATGAAGCGTAACGGTTTCCTTCAGAAAGCAGAGGATTACCTCAAGGAAGCAGGAATGGAAGTTAAGCTTTTCGAGGGTATCGAGTCTGATCCATCAGTTGAGACTGTTATGAAGGGCGCTGCTGTTATGACAGAGTTCGAGCCAGACTGGATTGTTGCTATTGGAGGTGGCTCTCCTATTGATGCTGCTAAGGCAATGTGGATTAAGTATGAATATCCTGATACAACATTTGAAGATATGTGCAAGGTATTCGGTCTTCCTAAGCTTCGTAAGAAAGCTCATTTCTGTGCAGTTTCATCTACATCAGGAACAGCTACAGAGGTAACAGCATTCTCTATTATTACAGATTATGAGAAAGGTATTAAGTATCCTATAGCAGATTTCGAGATTACTCCTGATGTTGCTATTGTTGATCCTGAGCTTGCAGAGACTATGCCAGTTAAGCTTGTAGCACATACAGGTATGGATGCCATGACACATGCAATCGAGGCTTATGTATCAACAGCTAACTGTGATTACACAGATCCATTGGCACTTCATGCTATGGAGATGATTCAGGCTAACCTAGTTAAATCATACAACGGAGATATGGCAGCAAGAGATGCAATGCATAATGCACAGTGTCTTGCAGGTATGGCATTCTCTAATGCATTACTTGGTATTGTCCATTCAATGGCACACAAGACTGGTGCAGCATTTGAAGGTGGACATATTATCCACGGTGCAGCTAATGCTATGTATCTTCCTAAGGTTATCAAGTTCAATGCCAAGGACGAGACAGCAGCTAAGAGATATGCATTTATCGCAGATTTCTTACATCTTGGTGGCAATACACAGGATGAGAAGATTGACAATCTTATCGCTATGTTAAGAAAGATGAATGATGACCTTAATATTCCTCACTGCATCAAGAATTATGGTGAGGGTGGTCTCCCAGCAGAGACAGGATTTGTATCAGAGGAAGAATTCAAGGCTAAGTTACACGACATCGCAGCCAATGCTATCCTTGATGCATGTACAGGTTCTAATCCACGTCAGCCAAGTCAGGAAGAGATGGAGAAGCTTCTTACATGCTGCTACTATGATACAGAAGTTGACTTCTAATAATTACATATAAGAATAAATGTTAAGCCTTCTGGTAATAATACGGTTGTATTAATTATCAGGAGGCTTTTTATTATGGCATTGAATGAAAAAGAAAAGACTACGATTAAGGATTTACAGACTCAGGAGCAGACCTGTATCAAGAAGTACAAGAAGTATGGACAGGATGCTAAAGATCCTGTGTTAAAGGAGCTGTTCTCTACATTAGAGAAGAATGAGCAGAAGCATTATGACACATTAGGACAGATTCTTGAGGGAAAAGTTCCTGAATGTGACTGCAACGACTGTGAGGGAAAAGAGTATGAGCCTGAGGCAACATATGATGTGATGAGTAAGTCAGAGGATAAGGAAAGCGATGCATTTTTAGCAACAGACAGTATTGGTTCTGAAAAACTTGTATCGGGAGAGTATAATACTAATGTGTTTAATTTTGCCGATACAGCCATCAGAAAGATTCTTGCTGATATCCAGATTGAGGAGCAGAATCATGCAGAAATGCTGTATAAATATAAGACTGTTAATGGAATGGCTTAAATTGTAAGCTGAATGTAATATTTGTATGTTATAATCCTTTATGTGTAAGAAATTTTTATGCATAAAGGATTTTTTAAAATTATTTAAACCTTTTTAAAAGTTGTTCCGTATATATCAATGAAAGAACAAAAGATAATTGTTTTTAGTATGTAATACATAGTAACCGGGGGTGAGTAGATGGGTTTGCTGTCTAAAGGTCAGGATGTCGAACTAATAAAAAGAATCCTTGATAATAATGACAGAAAAGCGGCAGATGAACTTGTAAGCCGTTATTACAAATGTGTATATAAGCACATTTATATTAAACTTAAAGATGAAGAGATTGGGATGGATATCACGCAGGAAACATTTATTGCGGCATTAAAAGGGTTGGGGACCTTTAATGATGCAAAAGCTTCATTTAAGACATGGCTTACAAGAATTGCTGACAACAAGGTCACAGATTATTTTAGAAGCAGGCAGTATCATGAGAGTATTGTTACCCAGATTATGGATGATACTGTACCTGAAACAGCAGATGAAAGAGCAGGCACGGAGACAAGTGTGCTTGACAAGCTTTCATATGAAGAGATGGAAAAGATGTATGGTCATCATAAGAATTGTGAATGGGAGACCTTCAGACTAAAGGTGTATGAGGGTTATACCTTTAGTGAGATTAGTGCAAGGCAGGGGGTTGAACTAAGCACAGTGAAGAGCAGGTATTACGCGATGCTTAAAAGAGTCAGAAAGGAGTGGGATTATCTTGAGTAGAATAAAATATCCAGATAAGCAAAAGATAAGAAACCAGATAGATATAATTTTGGATAAATCCGAATTATTCAATGATTCTAAGGATAAGACTATACATACAAGTGATAAAATAGTAGAATTAAAACCAGTAAGGCAAGGTATTCAGGTGACGAAGATTATACCGGTTGTTGTAGCTGTAGCAGCAGCGGTAATATTTATAACGACAGTTAATAATTATTCAAGTGTAAGGAAAGATTCTTACAAGAGAAGTCAGAATCCGCTTGCAACAGGAAGCGCAGACGGACCGGATGGAGTTTATGTGAAAGATAATGACAGTACTGATGCTGAGATTTCACAGGATAGTTATCAGATTTTATATGGTAATATAGAGTCAGCAGATGTTAGTAATATCAGGGGAAGATTCAGCTCAGGTGCATCACAGATAGATGGATTAACATACCAGAACAGAACCGATACATTGTCTATTGGTGAAGGCACAACCCTTATGTGTAATGTACCAGTTGAGATGTATTATAATAATACAAGGCTGTATTCTGTAGAAGAGAGAATATATAAAGCAATAAGTGATTCACTGGAATCATACATAGCTTCAGGAAAGTCGGATATATATGTTACTGTTACATATACGATTGATAAGGATGGTATGCTGACGGTTAAAATTAATCAGATGCCATATGATAAACTGGAGCTTGACATTAATACTAAATAAAACAATGCTTTTGGGGGATAAAATGAACGATAATAATTATTACTTAAAAAAATCTAAAGCAGTTTTAAGAGAAGTTAAGAAGTCTGTTATAGGAAAGGACGATGTAATCTGTAAAGTGTATATGGCTATTATTGCAGGCGGACATGTGCTTCTTGATGATATTCCGGGAGTTGGTAAAACAACGATGGCACAGGCATTTGCAAATGCATTAGGCCTTGAATATAACAGAATACAGTTCACACCGGATGTTATGCCGTCTGATATAACAGGTTTTTCAATGTATAACAGACAGACAGGACAGTTTGAATTCAAGCATGGAGCAACCATGTGTAATGTGCTTCTGGCAGACGAAATTAACAGAACATCGCCTAAGACACAATCAGCTCTGTTACAGATAATGGAGGAATATAAGGTGACGGTTGATGGCACAACATATGACCTTCCGGATCCTTTTATGGTTATTGCGACACAGAATCCAGTTGGTTCGATTGGAACGCAGAAGCTTCCTGAATCACAGATGGACAGATTCATGATAAGGCTTTCAATGGGATATCCGTCAATAGAGGATGAAGTGGTTATTATGAAGACACAATCTGAGAATTATAAGAGAGCAGATATGTCACAGTGTGTATTAGAGAATGGGGATATACAGGGAATAAGAAATGCTGTTGCAGATATATATGTTGATGATTCAATATACAATTATGTTGCCATGATTGCAAGTAAAACAAGAAGCAGGGACGGCATTGTTCAGGGCGTTTCTCCACGAGGAAGCATAGCTGCTATTGCAATGGCAAAGGCAGAAGCATTTTTAAGAGGAAATACATATGTGCTTCCATCAGATATTAAGAATATTATAGTTGAGACATTTGCACACAGAATGGTAATGGATGTTACCGGAGCAGCTGGAAATGATGCGGCAGGGAAAGCGATACAGGATATTTTAAAAGATATACCTGTTCCTAAGATACAGTAGTAAGGATAATTAATATGAAGAGGAAAATTCTATATCTTGGCTGTCTTTTAACTGTGCTTGGTATTAATATCTTTTATGTCGAATATCAGGTATTTATAATGCTTATGCTGATTATAGCTATTCCTTTATGTTCATGGATAATGTATGTATTATCAGCTGCCGGTCTGGGAATAAGCCTTCAGGTAAAGCGAAACATTGTTGTTCAGGGGAATAAAGTAAAGATAAGGCTTATAAAGAGAGCCAAGAGCAATTTAAGTTTTGTTAATGGAACAATCAATATAAAGTATAAGTATTATCATACAAGTGATCAATTTCATTCATCAATAAGAGTTAAATCGGGATTATCAAAATCTGCCGGAGTGATTGAGCTCCCGGCAGATTTCTGTGGATATATGTATATAGGAGTTGAGTCTATAGATATATCAGATTATCTGGGGTTTTTTCATATGAAAAAAGATTTTGCCGGAATGAGCAGTGTATGTATAATTCCTGAAGATGTACCAGTTCAGGTTCAGTGGACAGATGGTGTGTACAGTAAGGATGATGAGAATATATCATTGCATTTTAAAAATGCAGGTGATGAGATTACCGAGCTCAGGGAATACAGGGATGGTGACAGTCCAAGAATTATTCACTGGAAGAAAAGCAGTATTCTGCCAGAGGACGATTTTATAGTTAAAGAGTACAATGATGATGTGTTTAAAACATTAATTATAGTTGTGGATACAGGATATGCGTCTGGTAAAAAACAGCTTATAAGAATGAACAGGATATATAAGCGGGCATTCTCACAGGGACTTGAGTATTTAAAGTCAGGGGTACAATGTGAGTTCGCAGGCTGGGATGAAGGTGCTGGAGAAATCGTGGAATACAGGTTTTCAGACAGGGAGAGCTGTATGTCAGCGATTATGGGAATTATGCATCTTAAATGTAGTGATAATGCAGTTAATAAAGTGTGTCAGGATTTATATAAGCGTGAAGAACTGGAAATGATTTCCGAACCGGTTATTATAACAGACAATAATGATTAACATATAAGAGGGTATGCATGAAAAAAGGGCGGATTATTGATACTAATAAATTAATATTGCGTATACTTATAACATTTTTGGGGACAGCAGGCGTTTCGTCGGTATTCGTTTCTGTAACAGAAAATTATGCAGGACTTGGGCTGGTTATGATGGTGTCAGCTCTTTTTTCTGTGCTTGATACAATCATATTATCTGCAGGTTCAAGATGGCACAGATTCGTTGCATTGCTTGTACCTGTAGGTATATATGGCATTATCAATATAAAGAATATTTATAATGGAACGAAGACTATAACATATATGTTTATGGACAAGGCAGCTGCAGATTTAGGTCAAACCGATGAATTGTTATATTCTAAGGCAGATGCAGGAAATGTGGTATTAATCACATTGATTCTGTGGATTATGTTTATAGCAATACTGGCAGCCTTGGAAGTTAATGTATTTACAAATATGCTGTTTTCGTTAATTATTGTAATTCCTGTATTAGCTGTTTTTGTTGCTGCAGTAATCATTCCACCTACAATAAGCATCGTGTTTAGTATTCTATTCATATTTGATTCAATGGCACTGGGGAAAAGAAAAAAACGCAATACTAATGCAAATATTATGGTGATAGCATCTTTTGTTGTAGCAGGCATTGTTCTGATTATAATGCCAGAATCAGCATATTCAAGAAGTGATTTTTTTGAAAATGCGAGAGACATGGTAAGTGATTTTGCTTATGACCAATTCGGTGTTGACCTTGATGGCAGGAGTGAGGAGAGCGTTAATGAAGAGGCTGTAAATGCGGCAGTAGGAATTGGTGACGGACGCATAGGACAGATAGACCAGCTTTATTATAATAATGAAGAAGTCGGCACTTATAAAACTGTTTCAAATGGAGCAACGCAGTATATCAGTCTTTTTAAGGCAAGAGAATATGAGTCTAATAACTGGACAAAATGGATAGATACAAGGGAGAAGCAGTATACTTATACAAATAATGTACACGATTTTGTTTTAAATCTTACTAAAAAAAAATTATATAATCTGGAAAAGGATGAGCAGGCACTGGTTGACAGATTGAAGTTTTATTCACCTACTTTCACGGACAGCAAGGGAATGCATCCGGAACTTAATAATGATGTGGAATATTATATTAAAGATGGCACCCTGCTTAATTATACCCAGATGGGACAGTTGATGAAGAAGTACAGGAGTGACAATGTTTTTGATTCATATGAAAATTTTGTAAACAAATCACAGTATCTTACTGTACGAAATGAGGACAGGGAGGCTGTTGGAAAGATTTTTGAGAGCAGAACATTTTCTAACGAGGTGGAAAAAGCAGAGTATATTAATTATGTATGCGATTATTTAAGAAAGAATTATTCATATACAATGCGTCCGGGGAAGGTTCCTGAAGGCAGGAATGCAGTTGATTATTTCCTTAATGAAAGTAAAAGAGGATATTGTACATATTTTGCTACAGCGGCAGCAGTTATTTTAAGATGTTCAGGAATTCCAACAAGATACTGTGCCGGTTATGTAGTTGATACAAGCCTTTCAGGAACACAGAATAGTGATTATTATGATAATTATATAGTTATGGATAATTCAGCACATGCATGGGTTGAAGCATTTATCAGTGGATATGGGTGGGTTACTATAGACCCGACTCCCGGATATGGTGATGATTTGCCGGAGGAGGATACACAGGCATCTACAGAAGCCACACAAAGTGATTCTGAGACAGATGATGGCAGGCAGGAATTTAACGGTTCTGTAGGTAATACGGCAGATAATACCAGTACAGAGGATAATTATGACTCATTAACAGGATTTTCTACATCTAAGGGATTAGGTATAGGGAAAATACATATCAATGTCAGGTATATTGTTGCAGCATTTGCAGGACTGATTGTTATGGTACTGGTTATGATATGCATTTTAAGGATTGTCTCAAGAAATGTACTTCTTAATCCGGATAAAGTTGATGATAAAAAGTTATTCAGGCTATACAATTATCTTGAAAAGCTTCTGGCATTTTCAGGATTTGAAAGGCTTTCAAGCGAGGATTATCAGGATTATATATACAGGATTGTTGAAGCTGAAAGCAGCCTGCAGGGAATTGGACTTGAGAAAGCAGTGCAGACAATCCTTGCGGTCAGATTTGGTAATGTAAAATGTGTTGACAAAGCTGACATAACTGGGATAATAAATACTATAAGACAGGTGCGAAGCTACGCACGTAAGAAAGCCAGAGGATTGAAGAAGCTTATAGTATGTTTAATTTAGAAGAAGAGCTTAAGAAACTCCCGGCAAAACCGGGAGTTTATATTATGCATGATAAGTGGGACAACATAATATATATAGGTAAGGCGAAGATTTTAAAGAATCGTGTAAGACAGTATTTCCAGAGCAGCAGGAATAAGTCTGCCAAGATTGTGCAGATGGTGTCGCATATTCAGTACTTTGAGTATATTATCACAGATTCTGAACTTGAGGCGCTTGTTTTGGAGTGCAATCTTATCAAGGAGCACAGGCCTAAGTACAATACCATGCTAAAGGATGACAAGAGTTATCCTTTTATTAAGATTACCGTGGGTGAAGAGTATCCAAGGGTGCTTTTTGCAAGAAAAATGAAGCATGGAGCGGGAAAGTATTTCGGTCCTTATACATCTGCGGCAGCAGTCAAGGACACTATTGAACTTCTATGCAAGCTGTATAAGGTAAGAACATGTAACAGAAATTTGCCTAAAGATGAGGGCAAGGACAGGCCGTGTCTTAATTATCATATCGGACAGTGTGATGCACCATGTCAGGGATATGTAAGTGGTGAGGAATACAGAAGAAGAATTGATGAGGTTGTAGCTTTCTTAAATGGTGATTACAAGAAGATTATGGACAGGCTTACAACGCAGATGCAGGAAGCGTCTGAGAAGATGGAATACGAGGAAGCTGCAAGATACAGAGACCTGTTAATGAGTGTCAAGCAGGTTGCACAGAAGCAGAAGATTACAGCAGATGATGTTAATGACAGAGATGTCATTGCGTGTGCAAGTGATGGTCAGGATGCAGTTGTGCAGGTGTTCTTTATCAGGCAGGGCAAGCTTCTTGGAAGAGATCATTTTCATATGAAGGTTGCTGAAGGCGACTCTAAGAGCGACATAATTTCGGAATTTATGAAACAGTATTACGGCGGAACCCCATTTATACCTAATATTATTATGGTACAGTATGAGATAGAGGATGCGGATACAATAGCACAGTGGCTCAGTGCAAGAAAGAGCCGCAAGGTAAGTATTGTCACACCTAAGAAGGGCGACAAGGAAAAGATGGTTGAGCTTGCATATAAGAACGCCCAGCTTGTTCTTACACAGGATGCGGAGAAGATTAAGCGTGAGGAGAGCAGGACAACCGGAGCTATGAAAGAGATTGCCGGCTGGCTTGGACTTGGGACACTTCACAGAGCAGAGGCTTACGATATATCTAATACAAATGGCGTTGAAAGTGTTGGCTCAATGGTCGTTTTCGAGGATGGAAAACCGAAGAAGAACGATTATCGCAAGTTCAGGATAAGAACAGTAAAGGGACCGGATGATTATAAGAGCATGCGCGAGGTTCTGACAAGACGTTTTACAAGAGGTATGCGTGAGCGGGAGGGACTTGAGGATAGTCACGGATTTTCGAGATATCCAGACCTTATTATGATGGATGGCGGACGCGGTCAGGTGAATATTGCGCTTGATGTACTTAAGGAACTGGGACTTAATATTCCTGTGTGCGGTATGGTAAAGGATGATACCCACAGCACAAGAGGTCTGTATTATAACAATATTGAGATACCGATAGATAAGCATAGCGAGGGCTTTAAGCTGATTACAAGGGTGCAGGATGAGGCACACAGATTTGCAATAACTTATCACAGAAGCTTAAGAGATAAGGCACAGGTATCTTCCATACTTGATTCGATTGAAGGAATCGGACCTGTAAGAAGAAAGGCACTTATGAAGCATTTTCTTGATATAGAAAAGATACGGCAGGCATCAGTGGATGAGCTTATGAAGGCAGATGGTATTACTGAAAATGTGGCAGAGAATATATACAATTTCTTTCATTGATAATACTTTTATAATAGCATTTAGAGCTTGTCTGTGATAAACTTAGGATATATGAAATCGTAAACATGAGTTTGGAGGCAGAGAATATATGAATAATGGTAAAGAGAGGGTAAAGTTATCTAAAGTTATCCAGAAAATGAATCTTGTTAATCTTACACCACAGATAGATGTGTCAGGAATCTGGCTTAATCTGCCTGATGTGAACAGACCGGCTTTGCAGCTTACAGGTTTTTATGACCAGTTTGATAATGACAGATTACAGATTATTGGTAATGTGGAACATGCTTATCTTGAGAGCCTTTCTGAGCAGGAGAGATATGAAAGATATATGCAGCTTTTGTCAAGTAATATTCCATGTATTATATTCTGCAGGAATTTAAAGCCAGAGCCTAAGATTATTGAACTTGCGGTTAAGTATCAGATACCTCTTCTTATGACAGACCAGGCAACATCTTCATTTACAGCAGAAGTAATACGCTGGCTGAAGGTCCAGCTTGCACCATGTATCGTAATCCATGGTGTTTTAGTTGATGTATATGGTGTAGGTGTACTTATCACTGGTGAGTCTGGTATTGGTAAGAGCGAGGCTGCGCTTGAACTTATAAAGAGAGGACACCGTCTTGTAACTGACGATGCGGTTGAAATCAGAAAGGTCAGTGACGAGACTCTGGTTGGAAGCGCACCGGGAGTTACCAAGTATTTTATAGAGCTTAGAGGTATTGGTATTATTGATGTCAAGACACTTTTCGGTGTTGAAAGTGTTAAGGAGACTCAGGAAATCGATATGGTTATCAAGCTTGAGGACTGGAACAAGGACAGAGAGTATGACCGCCTTGGACTTGAGGAAGAATACATAGAATATCTTGGCAATAAGGTTGTGTGCCATACGCTTCCGGTAAGACCCGGACGTAATCTTGCTGTAATTGTTGAGTCAGCAGCGGTTAACCACAGACAGAAGATGATGGGATATAATGCAGCGAAGGAATTATACAGAAGAGTACAGGAAAATCTTATGAGAGGCGGGGAGGATGACGATGAGTAAGATTATATTTGGAATTGATGTTGGAGGAACAACCTGCAAATGTGGTACATTTTCTGAAGAAGGTGAACTGTTAAGAAAAGAAGAGATTCCTACAAGAAAGGATGAGGGTGGAAGCCTGATTCTGCCTGATATAAGTGAGTATATCAAGGGCGTTCTTGCAGATATGAATATGACAACAGAGGATGTGGCAGGAATCGGAATGGGACTTCCTGGCGCCTGTCTTGAAGATGGAACTGTCAACAAATGTATTAACTTAGGCTGGGGAGTATTTAATGCAGCCAATGTATTGTCTGAGCTTACAGGTATTCCGGTTAAGATTGGTAATGATGCCAATATGGCAGCACTCGGAGAATTCTGGGTAGGCGGTGGAAGCGAATATAACAGCATGGTCATGGTTACGATTGGAACAGGTGTAGGCGGTGGAGTTATTATTGATGGAAAGCCTATTTATGGATTTAACGGTGCAGCAGGTGAGATAGGACATCTTCCACTTGTTGAAGGTGAGACTGAGAGCTGTAACTGTGGAAAGAAGGGCTGTCTTGAGCAGGTTGCTTCTGCAACTGGAATTGTAAGAACGGCTAACCGTATGCTTGCAGAAAGTGACATGCCTTCATCTTTAAGAAGCGTGCCATACATATCGGCAAAGGTTATATTTGACGAGGCTAAGGGAGGAGATGCCCTTGCTATACAGGTAACAGAGTATGTATGCAGGTATCTTGGAAAAGGACTCGCATGTGCAGCAGGTATGGTTGACCCGGAGGTATTTGTAATTGGTGGCGGAGTTTCTGCCGCAGGGGAATATTTTATCAATCTTATTGATAAGTATTATAAGGAATGTGTGTTCCATGCGAGCAGACAGACTAAGATAGTTAAGGCTGCACTTGGCAATGATGCAGGAATGTATGGAGCAGCAAAGCTTATTCTTGGAAATTAGTATTAAGGATAGTGAGATTATATGGATAATAAAATGTTATCAGAAGCATTAATATCAATGCTTGGTGCCGGGAATGTAAGAACAGGTGAACTAATGAAGACACATACTACATTCAGAATCGGAGGTGCTGCAGATTATTATGTAACACCACAGACAGAAAAGCAGATAGCAGATGTTATCGCATTTTTGAAAAAATCGGACATTAAATATATTGTTATTGGAAATGGCAGTAATATTCTTGTGAGTGATGAAGGCTTCAGGGGAGTTGTAGTTGAGCTTGGCGATAGTTTTTCAGATTATGAGTTTCTGCAGGATTTACAGGATAATTCAGATGAAGTGCTTGTCAAAGCAAGTGCAGGCATGAAGCTTACAAGACTTGGCAACCAGCTTGCTGCTAATGGAATTGCCGGATTTGAATTTGCAACAGGTATTCCGGGCTGCATAGGTGGTGCTGTAAGAATGAATGCAGGTGCTTATGGCGGGGAGTTCAAGGATATTCTTGTCAGTGCAAAGGTTATTGATGATGAAGGCATTATCAGGGAACTTTCAGCAGATGAACTTGAGCTTGGATACAGAACAAGTATTGTAGCGAAAAGCAATATGATTGTTCTTGAAGCAACTTTGAAATTAAGAAAAGGTGAACCGGATATAATAAGAAATAATATCTCAGAGCTGGCAGCTAAGAGAAGACAGAAGCAGCCGCTTGAGTATCCTAGTGCCGGAAGCACATTTAAAAGACCAGAAGGATATTTTGCAGCAAAGCTTATTGAGGATGCAGGTCTTAAGGGTTGTGCAAGAGGTGGCGCACAGGTATCGGAGAAGCATGCCGGATTCGTTGTCAATAAGGGCGATGCAACTGCGAAGGATGTATGCGAGCTTACGGATTATATTAAGAGTGAAGTTATGGAAAAGTTCGGTATCGGGCTTGAACTGGAAGTTGTAAAGGTTGGATTCTAAGGCTTGTTATAATTAAGCAGACAGGTAATTAAAGACAGATAAGAAAGAGAAGATGATAAGATGAAGATGATTATTGTTACAGGCATGTCAGGTGCAGGTAAATCTACAGCACTTAATGTATTAGAAGATGAGGGATATTATTGTGTTGATAATATGCCAATATCGCTGATTCCTAAGTTTGCAGAGCTTGCCAATGCAGGTGATGATGGCTACAGTAATATAGCCATTGGTGTAGATATAAGAAGTGGTCACGCACTTGCTGAGCTGGATTCTGTGCTTGATGATATGCTTAATAAGCATTTTAACTATACAATTCTGTTTCTTGAATCAAGTGATGAGGTACTTGTAAAACGATACAAGGAAACGCGAAGAACTCATCCACTTGCAATGGATGATCATGACAGAATAGATAATGTAATAAAGCTGGAAAGAGATGAGCTTAAGTTCTTAAAGAAAAGAGCAGATGTTATCATTGACACAAGTCAGATGCTTACAAGGGAACTTAAGGCAGAGCTTGAGGGCATATTCTTTGACGATAAGAATTTCAAGAATCTGTTTGTTACAGTTCTTTCTTTTGGTTTCAAATATGGAATACCTGCAGATGCAGACCTTGTGTTTGATGTTAGATTCCTGCCTAATCCATATTATATTGAAGAACTTAAGCACCTTACCGGTAATGATAAGCCTGTACAGGATTATGTGAAGAAAGCTCCGGAGACAACAGAATTTCTGGAAAAGATAGATGATTTATTGAAATTCCTTCTGCCTAATTATGTTAAGGAAGGAAAGAACAGTCTTGTTATTGCAATTGGCTGTACAGGAGGAAAGCATCGTTCAGTTACTCTTGCTAATGAAATATATAAGCTTATAAGCAGAACTGAGTATGGATGCAAGGTTGAGCATAGAGATATTGAGAAAGATTCTAAGAGAAAAGGTTAAGTATGTCATTTTCATCAGAAGTAAAAGAAGAATTAGTTAAGAAAACAGATTCCGCGAGGCATTGCCAGATTGCGGAATTTGCTGCGTTTATGGGAATGTCTGGCAATGTAAGCGAGACAGATAATGGAGAATTATGTCTGGAATTCGTTACAGAGAACGAATTGTCAGTCGAGAAATTCAGTGACCTGTTATTGAGAATATTTAGCATTAAGATGGATGCTGATACAAATGAAATGGTTAAGAATGGCAAGGAAACTATTATAAGGATAACCGGACAGAGTGATGTTGCTAAGATATTGCAGACATTAAAATGGTGCGACGACCGGTTTACACAGATTGAACCGGTGTTTGTTGACGCAAGAATTATAGCTATGGACTGCTGTAAGAAAGCATTTATAAGAGGAGCTTTTATGGAACGAGGTTCTATAAGTGATCCGAACAAGTTTTATCACTATGAGATTGTGTGCAAATATGAAGAGGACGCTGATATTCTTATGGATATGCTGCGTTTCTTTGGACTTGATGCCAAGGTTATTGTAAGAAAAAACAGTTTTGTTGTGTATATGAAAGAAGGCAGTAATATTACTGATACGCTTAATCTTATGGGAGCGGTTGTTTCGCAGATGAACCTGTACAATGTCATGATTCTTAAGGGAATCAGTAATGATGTCAACAGAAAGGTAAACTGTGAGACTGCTAATCTTAACAAGACAATTGAAGCGGCGGTCAAGCAGATTAAGGATATTGAACTTATAAGAGATACTGTCGGGCTTGACAGTTTAAGTGACAGTCTGATGCAGGTTGCTCTTTTAAGACTTGAGAATCCTGACATGAGTCTTCAGGGATTAGGTGAGCTGTTAGACCCTCCGGTTGGTAAATCGGGTGTAAACCACAGGTTAAGAAAGATTGGCGAGAAGGCAGATGAATTAAGACAGAGCATGGGAATCTCTGTCTGATTAAATATTTTTAATAAAATTTTACATTTTCTTTTCAAATAGGGATTGACAAGAAGTGTATAATTGAAAATATGAGATAAAAGAGCAGTCATATACTGCAGAAAGGTTGATTAAGATGACTAAAGTAGATATAATTTCAGGCTTTTTGGGAGCAGGTAAAACAACTCTTATAAGTAAGCTTTTAAAGGAAGCCTTAAAGGGAGAGCAGGTAGTTCTTATTGAGAATGAGTTCGGTGAAATCGGTATTGATGGAGGATTTCTTAAAGATTCAGGCGTTGAGATAAGAGAGATGAATTCAGGATGTATCTGTTGTTCACTTGTTGGTGATTTCGGAACTTCTCTTAAGGAGGTTGTTGACAAGTATCACCCAGACAGAATTATTATTGAGCCTTCAGGAGTAGGTAAGCTTTCAGATGTTATCAAGGCTGTTAAAGACCTTCACATTGAGAATGAAATCGTTCTTAACAGTGCATCAACAGTTGCAGACGCTTCTAAGGTTAAGGTATATATGAAGAACTTCGGTGAGTTCTTTAATAATCAGATTGAGCATGCAGGAACTGTTATTTTAAGCAGAACACAGAATGTTTCTGAAGAGAAGTTAAAGACAGCTATTGAGCTTATTAAGAGTGTTAATCCTAATGCACATATTATCACAACTCCTTGGGATGATATTGACGGAACTAAGATTCTTGGTGCAATGGAGAATGTTACTAACCTTGAGTTAGACATGCTTGCAGAGGCAGCACAGAAGGCTTATGAGGAGCATGAGAAGGAGCACCATCACCATCATCATCATGAAGATGGAGAGTGCTGCTGTTGTGGCGGACATCATGACGATGATGACGAGCATGAGCATCATCATGACCACGACCACGAGCATGAACATCACCATGACCATGACGAGGAACATGAGCATCATCACGATCATGACCATGAGCATGAACATCACCATCATCATGCAGATGACGTATTTACAAGCTGGGGAACAGAGACTCCTAAGAAGTATGAGAAGGCAGAGCTTGACAGCATATTAAAGAAGCTTTCTGAGAGTGAAGATTATGGTAAGGTTCTCCGTTCTAAGGGTATGCTTCCTTGCACAGATGGAACATGGATGTATTTCGATCTCGTACCAGAAGAATATGAGATTCGTGAGGGAAGTGCTGATTTTACAGGAAGAATCTGTGTAATCGGTTCTGAACTTAAGGAAGATGCACTTAAGGAACTTTTTGAAGTTTAATTAGTGTTTAATAGAAGAACACATTTTTACAACGCATTTATAATGAAACGATAGCGCAAATGCGCGGAAATGAGGATAAATATGGCAAATGAGGAATATCAGATTCCGATTTTCTTGATTAACGGTCAGCTTGACAGTGGTAAAACAAGATTTATCTCCGATACTATAGCAATGGGACAGTTTGCAGACGCTAAGAATAAACTTCTTATTGTGTGTGAAGAAGGTGAAGAGGAGTACAGCGAGAAGCTTCTTAAGGACAACGGAGTTGATATGGTTGTTGTTGAGAAGGAAGATTTTAATATCAAGACTCTTAATGAACTGGACAAGAAGTATGATCCATGGATTGTTATTGTTGAATATAACGGAATGTGGGATCCAGCACTTATTCTTGGAAGTGAGAAGCCAAGAGGATGGCAGGTATACCAGTCTATAACTTTAGTTGATGCCAATGCATTTGGCTTACAGTGGGCTAACATGAAGTCTATTATTGCAGAGTCTGTTAAATATGCTGATATGGTTATCTTTAACAGATGCAAGTCAGGTATGGACCTTGGCAGCTACAGAAGAAGCATGAGAGCATTAAATCCTGCACTCCAGATTATCTTCGAGGACGAGAAGGGTGACCAGGTTGCTATATCTGAGCAGCTTCCATACGATATCAATGCTGATGTTATTCAGGTTGATGACGAAGATTATGGTATCTGGTATATGGATGTGTCTGAAAGACCGGAAGTATACGCAGGTAAGAAGGTAAGATTCAAGGGACAGGTTCTTAAGAATAAGTACTTTAAGGATAAGAATTTCGTTCCGGGAAGAAAGGTTATGACATGCTGTGCAGAAGATACACAGTTTATTGGTTATATTAGCTTCTACAATAACATAGCATCTCTTGAAAACAGAGAATGGATATGGGTTACAGCTACTATTAAGTATGAATTCCAGATGGCATATAAGAAGAAAGGTCCTGTTCTTTATGTTGAAAGCGTAGAAAAGACAGGTGCACCTAAGGAAGAGATGGTGTTCTTCTAATATGATACAGGATATATGGCCAAAACATCTGGACAACCAGTATAAGAATCTTAAGCCAGGCAATGAGGATACTGTGTTTTATTTTCAGGGTTCCTCATTACTTGCAAGATTGTCAGAACATTTTAATTCACAGAATCCTGAAGAAAATGTATTAATATATCCACAGTATAGTGAGTTTGTTCAGGGGATAAAGTCCTCTTACGGAGACAAGGCTGTGGATAACTTTGAATTCATATATCTGTTGTCAATTGATGAGGAACATTTTTTCCTTGCAAGAAAGACGGGAAGCCTCGAAAGAGGTACATTCTTGGGAGAGATGGCTGATTCAGCGCTACACAAGGATATGTATTCTTTCGTCAGAGGATATGAATTCATAGGAGTTGATTCTTTCCGTAAGGCACAGCCAAGAGAGCATGCTTATGCGGCTATTACTGCATTTCATCTGTATGGCTGGTACAGGGATAATCATTTCTGCGGAAGATGCGGAAAACCACTTAAGCATGATGACAAGCAGAGAATGTTACGCTGTGACTGCTGTAAGAATATGGTATTTCCTAAGATATGTCCGGCTGTTATTGTTGCAGTTACAGACAAGGACAGAATTCTTCTTACTAAATATGCGGGAAGAACTTACAGGAATTATGCTCTTATTGCCGGATTCACTGAGATTGGTGAAACAACAGAGGAAACTGTAAGCAGAGAGGTTATGGAAGAAGTAGGTGTGAAGGTTAAAAATATCACCTATTACAAGAGCCAGCCTTGGGGACTCAGCGGTTCTCAGCTTCTTGGTTACTTCTGTGAGCTTGATGGTGACGACACGATAACTCTTGAAGAAGATGAGTTATCGGTCGGCACATGGGTCAAGGCAGATGATATAGATGTAATTGACGACCATATCAGTCTCACAAGGGAAATGATTGAGAAATTCCGCAGTGAGCATGTGAGTCACAATTAATTGTAATCTTTAAAACTAATATTAAGATCTATGGTATTACCACTGACACCGTCTAACTTAGCGGATTCAGTGTACTGCCATATAGAGAATTCATATGGGAAGTAAGGTGTGTCTGAATAATAGGCAAACCACTTCTCATATTTTTCTAAGCGGGTAAGGTCAAGTCTTCCAACGAAGCCCTTAAGGTTGGAATATATCATTGGCTTATAGCCTGCTTTTTCTATCTTGTCGCAGAATGCGATTATGATATCTGTAAGTTCTTCAGTAGTCAGATTCTCCTGTCTGTATGAATCACCCGAAATCTCCTCAAAGTCAATCACTACAGGATATGTAATCTTGTAAGGCTTGATAATATCAAGAACATAATTAGCCTCTTCTATAGCTTCTTGTTTTGTAATTGCAGATGAAAAGAAGTATGCGCCAATCTTAATATTATTCTTAATTGCGTCTTTTGCAAATGTATCAAATGAAGAATCAGTGTTCAGGATTCCATTGCCATAGCTTCTGAATCCACATCTTAACATGGCAAATTCAACGCCCTGTTCTTTTAATTTCTTAAAGTCAATATTCCCCTGAAACTTCGAGGCATCAACACCCATATGTGTTGTAACTTTGCCGTCTTCATTGTATGTAATAATTCCTTTATCATCCTGCTTGAAATTCTCATCCTTATAATTATTCTTAGCAAGTTCTGGAAGTATCTGCGCAAATACATACTGATTCTTATTGTTCACATAGACTATATTATCAGGGAAATAGCTCTTAAGTATAGAAAGAGAACCTTCACCATTAGTGAATCTTAACTTCATATCAGAAAGAAGATCCTCTTTCTCTTCAGACTTTAGCTTTTCAATTTCTTCATCGCTAAGCTTATTAGTATTAGTTGTAACAGTTGCTTTTCTGTACTTCATAATGACACCGGTGGTCAGCAGACCAAACATTACAGTTGTCATAAAGAATATTAAAGTTGTTATCACAAAAGGATTGGTTTTCTTGGATTTCATAGTACATCACCTCTATAATAATTAATTATGAGTTATTCATAAAAAGTATTTCTTGTATAAATGGTATATTAGCTTTCACAAAATGTCAATTAGAATTTGTATGATTTTTTAAATAAAAATATAGAAAAGGTATTGACAATTTATTGAATAAAATATATAGTATCTGTACAACACAACAATTCTTATAGAATCAGAATCCAGACGTGGATAACTGAGATTCTTTTGCCTTTGTAAGAAGGTAATTGTACCGTTTCTGTTCTGAATTAAGCTGGTAGATATAACAGTCTATCAGGTCAGGATCAGTAACATTATCAAGATTAGAATAGGCAGTATACATTGCCTTTTTAGTCATCATAAGTTCCTGTAACAGATATTTTTCATCATATGTAGCAGGACTCTTTTTTTTACCAAACATTTTCAATAGAATTACTCCTTAATGCTCAAGATTAGGGGCATCATATGCCTTTATTAGAAGTATAGGCAGTAAATGGTAATTCTATACATGTTTTTTTGAGGAGGTGGATAAGTGCCGGATATTATATCAGTCATTATTGCACTGGTATTCATTATATGGTCAGTGAGGGAAGATGTAAAAGCTTTCAGAATACCGAATTATCTGATTATAGCAGGGTTAATTGTGGGAACAGGACTACTCGTTATAAGAGGATTGACAGGTGATGATATAAGGGACTACATACTTGGCACCCTGGCGGGATTAGCAGGAATGATGCTTCTTTATATAATCAGGGCTGTTGGAGCGGGGGACGTGAAGCTTTTTGCAGTGCTTGGACTGCTGACAGGGTTAGAATTCGTGGTACAGCTTATGGTTGTGTCATTTGTCACAGGGCTTTTTACAGGAGTTATTGAGTTGTGTTTTAAAAGGACAAGTCTGGTCAGGGTAGGAAGCACAGGGATAGAAGGGCATGGATTTCATTATGCGGTTGCGGTTCTGATTGGATATGTTGTTGTGTTGGGATACAGAGTTGTTGTGATTTTATGAACATATAAGGGGAGGTAAATAATGGGGAGGAATAGCATTTGTGTTATATACGATTCAGATGAGAATTATGCAAAGCGTCTGATGTCAGTAATTAACGATGATAATGATATTCCTTATAATGCACAAGTGTTTACACAGGAGCAGGAACTTGATAAGTATCTGCAGGAAAAGAAAGCGGACATGCTTATGATATGTGAGGGGGCATATGAGTATGATGCGACGAGAACGGGGAATAAGACAGTTGTGTTGTGTGAGGAAGAACAGGATGCCGATGAAATCAATTCTAAAGAGGAGAAAGGGCTGGTAGGAATATGCAAATACCAGCCGTCATACCAGCTTCTCCAGTCGGTTATGAGATACGAGAAGAGAGAGAATAACCGGAGAAGAGGAAGTCTTAAGGTAGTAGGTGTGTATGGATTTAACAATACGTCACGCATGGTATTGTCACTGGCAGTTGCAAAGCAGCTGTCAGAGAAGTGTAATACATTATTCGTGAATTTTGAGACATTTGGCGGATTTAAAGGAATATTAAAAGGGGAGGAGGAACAGAACCTTTCGGATGCTTTATATGCATTCAGACAGAATCATAACCAGTTTCATAAGAATATTGTTAATGCAATAAGTCATTATGACAGGCTTGATTATATACCGGATACATCCTGCGCAGATGATATAGACGACATTAAAGCAGAGGAACTTGGCACATTTGTTCAGGGAATTGGAAGGGAGCTTGGGTATTCATATATTGTGGTTGACATAGGGGATGGGCTGAGGCTGCCGTGGAATATGATGGATTGCTTTGATGAAATATATATGTGTGATGGGGATAATTATCTGGAAAAATCTAAAGTTAGAAATTTTGAAAATATGGTTATGGAACGTGGAATGAATAATATTGTCAGTGCATTTAAGAAGATTGCAGTAAAAATTGAAGACAATATTCTTAATCCGGATATGTGGAACAGGCTTCCTTTCTGCAGTTTTTATGATGAACTGTGCTCTTTAATTGAGACCGGAGAGACATAATGGAAGAACTATATATGAATATAAGAAAGCTGGTGTATGAACGCCTTGATACAGGCAGAGATGTTGATGATGCTGAATTATACCAGGTTATAGATGCATGCATATATGAAGAGAGCCGTAATGTTGTAATCCCTATAAGGCAGAAAGAGGAGTTGAAGAAAAGGCTTTATAACTCTATTAAGAAACTTGATATTCTACAGGAGCTTTTAGAGGATGACAGTGTAACAGAGATTATGGTAAATGGGAGTGACAGTATCTTTATAGAGCGGAATGGTCACATGGAAAAATGGGATAAGAAGTTCGAGAGTGTTGAGAGGCTGTCAGATGTAGCACAGCGTATAGCAGCCATGTCTAACAGAATGGTTAATGAAGCATCACCTGTAGCAGACACAAGATTGTCAGATGGTTCGAGAGTCAGCATAGTATTACCGCCGGTTGCTATTAATGGACCTGTAATAACCATAAGAAAATTCTATGATACACCGCTTACGATAGAGAGACTTATTGAGCTTGAATCAATCACGGCTGAAGCTGCAGAATTTTTAAGCCGGCTTGTTAAGAGCAGATATAACATTTTCATATCAGGAGGTACTGGAAGTGGCAAGACAACATTTTTAAATGTGTTGTCAGATTATATTCCAGAAGATGAGAGAATTGTGACGATTGAGGATTCAGCGGAATTACAGCTTCATAATGTCAGTAATCTTGTCAGGCTAGAAGCGAGAATGGCTAATCTGGAAGGCTGTAATGCGGTGGGGATAAGAGATCTTATTAAAGCGAGTCTTAGAATGAGACCAGACCGTATTGTTGTCGGAGAAGTCAGGGGCGCAGAAGCAATAGACATGCTCCAGGCGATTATATGTACTATATAACAATTATATATATAACGTGTATAAGGATGGAAAATATAGATTAGAGGGAGGACATAGGAACGATATGAACATTAAGTATAGGTTATTGTGTAAAAGGTTAATAGAGGAAAAGAAGAGAGTAGGTGTCATTCAATATTATAATGTACTGTTCATAATGGAGCTATTGTCAGATAAAGACATATGGTCTTTAGAACGGTGGGTGAACGGTATAAATAACATATATATGAAGGATATACATAACTGGTGTAGACTGCATTTTGTTAAATATCACACCGTATTTGTTTACAGGAAAGAGTATCCGGTAAAAGCAAATATTTGGAATGGGTATTCATATATAAGGTGGCGGATGGAGCGGATGATGAATTTGGGATAAGATAAAATAGTGCTTGCATGAAAGGGAACCTTAAAGTAGGGAAAGTATGGATAGAACGAAGGATAAGGCTCTGCGCTATTCGTTTGGCAGAGCCTGAGCATTGTCCTGATCCGTAGAAAATAAATCTAACTGACCTTCTGGAGTGGAACTTTGACAGGATTCATCTTCAGTTGAGGTTTCTCTTTTTTTGGGTGTTTTATGAGTGTATAATTTTTCAAAAGGAAGTGAATACTTGGATTTTTTATTGTATTCTAGTAAAAGAGCTTCTGCGAATCCTAATGAACCGGCACGACGTTCTCTGGCAGTACGACTGATTTCTCTGACAGAGACACGCCCTACTTTTTCTTTAAATGTGTCATCTTTCATTGTTTCTCCATAAGCATTATCCAGACGGGCAATAGCATTAAGCATATTGGAACTAAAGGACATAGGCGCACCTTCCCATGTGGCAACGCAAAGACGTAAAACACGATCAAGAGTGTGAAAACCATATTTTTCATAGATATTAATTAAAGTGGATACAGCACATATACCTCCGGGGCGAGAGGAAGAAGTAATAGAGAGATCATATGATTCAACAAGGTCACGAATAATAAGTTCTCTATCATTACCAGCTTCAATATTAGCCATGAATATTTCATAAGGTAGTAACGATTTGACATATTTCATCTGATTTGCAAAAATATCTGCTTCTTGGGTGTAAACAAGATCATCATAAACCATACACCAGACAGGAGTTTCTCTTGATCCAGAGATGAGAGCGACAATTTCTATAGTGTGTTGTCCGTTGAATACATAATTTATCCCATCACGTCTACTTACTTTTACAGGGTTTATCTGATAAAGGTCAAAATTAGCTGCAGCACGCTGAACGTGTTTGATGGAAAGATTACGTTGGTAATCTTGATTTGAACATAAATTTTTAATAGGTATTTGCTCAAAATGCACTTGGGGAACAAACTTTTGTAAATCTTCGGTATTTCCATCCATAATTATATTTCCTCCAATTTTTTTAAAATATTATTTGTGGTTGATATTAGGCACATAAGCTGATATTTAAGCTTATATTTTGCTGTATCAGATGCAATTTTAAAATCTGAAACTTTTAATACTCTTTCGATAGAACTGTTCCATGATGGAATCGTCAATGTAAGACTTGCAATTTCCGCATCTGGATCAAATTGTGGCAGGTTGCGTATAGATGGAATAGAAACGGAAGATTCTTTCTTTAATATCGGCTTGGCATAATTATTCCACAGTAATTCCCGTTTCATATCATGATAACTGAGATGTTCTATCTTTTCGGCAAGAAGGTAGTTATTTAGACTTAAAAGCTGCTCTTTTGATAATCCTGAAAGCTCAATAATATTAGCTTGGGAAATCCAGAGCTGACCAGAGCGAACTCGTTTGACCAGATCCGGAACTTTTTCATCAATTATATCTAGTGCACTACTGTAAGCAGAATATTTGTAAACGGTAGCCGTTGCTACATTACATTCTTCGGATATTTTTTTTGCTGCGATGCTTGCACCGGAAATATGAGATTTATTCGTAGATGAAAGTTGTCTTGAAACTAATATTTTTTCAGCATCATATTTTTTCCCAATCAGGTATTTTTTATTGATATTGGTTAAATCCTCTCGTTTAAGTTGGTCAGTACATATCCATGAAATTACATCTTCTTTACTGGAAAAATGGAGTCTTTTTATTCGGAAAGGAATACTGTGTTTACGAAATAATTCATATGCTTCTATGCCATTAATGACAATACCATTCCAGGTGCAGATGGGGGTATGATAGGAATGACATAATATCTGTTGTTCAAGTTGTTTATGATCTTTTTCACCGAGATATTGATACAAATTGGTGAATTCTAGTTTTGTTTTTAATGTATATATACTATAATTGCGCATACTCATCTCCCATTATTTCTGATTTGAATTCTGTTTGTGGCAGTTTTGTGATGATGTTATCCATGGAAAATAGAGCTATTTTCTTATTTGGGTAAATATTGCCTTCTAAACGGAAAATGTTAAATTTCTCCCAAGAAAGGTTAAGCTGGGAAAGTGAATATAGTAATTCTCGGCTGTATAGCTCATAACTGTTACCATTGATGACAAAATAATCCTTAACTTTATGTGCCAATTTATCCTCCGCACAACTAGCCTTTATACCTATCATTTTTTGATCAGGATTAACAAGAAGTTGAATATATTCTGGGTTACCAATTTGACGGAGTGTATTGCGGTGGATTCGTATACGATTCTTTTTAAAGTCAATACATATTAGTGGATGGGAAGAGTGTTTGTTGTTCATAGGATTTTTCCTCACTTTCTGCTGTTGATGTTTTTTTTGCTTTTTCTGTGGATTTATCAGTTACCTTCTTCTTTTCTTGTATGTCAAATACTGCGTAGCCTTCAAATATATTAACTTGCATTGATTTTTGATGTTCTTCCACTGGAATACCGAACTGATTCTTCCATTCTTCAGGATAAGAAGGTGTCCTAGCAGTGGTTACAGTTCCATTGTCTTTTAGTGTACGAGGAAATATTTCAGGTGAAGTTAAATCGAAAATGAACAGTATTTCATTGCCAGAACGAATTAGTTTGCCGAGAATCTTGTACCGATAATTAGGATTCCAGTCCATGAGAGATATCACTTTAGCAAAGAAAATCCGACAAGTGATTTGTTTTGGCGAACGTTTTTTCCCAGAGGAACACCAACGAAAAGAGTCTTTTTCTTCTTCTCGACAGGGACGGACAGCCAGTTTTTTTTCAATGGGATTGACTAATATTTGCACATATTCGACATCGGGTAGTTTTTTTATGCAGGCGGTATTTACAGATACCTTGTAGTTATTAAGCGTAAACGAAGGTTCGTAAATATGAGCAAAGAATTCGCCACGTACAACTTGATAACCGTCATAGCTGAAAGAATCATCGTCAGTGACTTCCATTTGATTTGAGGGGCTGGATGCGACTGTTATTGGCATAGGTGTGTTGATTTTCATCATATCAGAAGGTTCTGTAGTCATATTCCATTGATTTGTAGGTTGCTCGCTCATTGGGTGTCTCCTTTAATTTCTGTAATAATATTCTTTATATTTTGTATAATGGTTTCTTTGGGAGTGGTTTGTAGCTCAGGTTCTTTATAAGGTTTACTTTCTGAAGCAGTCTGCCAGTTTTTGTCCGCTGTAAATTCTGTTAATTCTGGCGCTTGAGATTGAGTATAATAATTATTACCGAAGCTATTCATCCAGTCGGCAGGATAAGCTAACACACTCTTAGAATCAGATATTGTATCAGGCGTATTGTTATTGGGGGAGGATACGTCGTTGGTAGTTGTCGGTATTCGTATTTCTGTATCGTCCATGTTGAAGATAAGGACATTTTCATTGTCTTTTTGGTGTGCAACTCCTAATATTCTATATTTGCATTTTTTGTCCCATTTAAATATCTCGTATAATGTTGGCAAAAATGCAGCGCCGGAAATTGGTTTTGGAATAGGTTGACCATCTTTGAGACGTGACCACTGCACTTTATTTTTGGTTTCCGAGGAACATGGTCGGATAGCAAGTAGTTTTGATCTTGGGTGTATTAGCATTTCGACAAATTTTATGTTTGGAAATTTCCGTATAGCGTCTTTGTTAAAAGAGATCTGTTTATATGAAAAAGAAACAGAAATCCGACCAACCGAGGAGAAAAATTGTCCTCTGGCAACTTCATAGTCTCTTAAATCGAAGGAACCGGCGGAAGCAGTAATTGTATCAGGTGCATTCATATTTTCCGGTTTAAGGACGCTTTGAGATGCTTCAAAGTAGTCTCTGGCTTTAAATCCAGACCATCTTGGATTAATGCTTATAAATCCACTTAGAGAGCCTTCTTGTATCACATGTAATTCTGGTAAAATCTCTTTATTTCCATATTTCGCATTTGTAATTAATTTTTGAACAGCTATGAAATCATCTCTGGAGATAATAGCTTCGTGATGTCCGACTTTTCTGTATTGATTACGGTCTTGATTGTTTTTCCTTGATTTATGGTCAAGATAATTCGGAGTCCATGTTTTTCTCGCCAGAACATCCCCACAATGGCGTTCATTTTGAAGGATTTGTAGTATGGTACTGGATGACCAGACATCATTATTCTTTTTTGTTCTACAACCGAGTTCTGTCAAAGAATCAGCAATTTGTTGAGCACTGCTTCCATTCAGATACATATAAAAAATAAGCTGCACAATTTTAGCTTCATGTGGATTGATTACAAGATCTCCATTTTCGTCTTGGTCATATCCGAGCAGAGGAGGTGTAAGGAATATTCCCCGACGAAAACGCATTTCAATGGAAGAATTCATAATTTCACTTTTGGTATGGCTTTCTTCCTGCGCAAGTGTTGACATGAATGACAGAATCATTTCGCTTTTGGGATCAAGAGTATTTAAATGCTCTGTTTCAAAAAATACACCGACGGGTGGACGGAGTGAAGAAAGCTCTCGTACATATCGTATACAGTCAACAACGTTTCTTGCAAATCGTGATACACTTTTTGTTATGATTAAATCAATTTTTCCAGCTTCACAATCATCAATCATTTTTTTGAATGCATCTCTATGTTGAAGCGAGGTGCCGGAAATGCCTTCGTCGGCATATATTTCTACAAGCATCCAATTCGGATTTTTATTTACTACATCCTGATAATGATTTTTCTGTAATTCATATGAGGATGTTTGGCGTGGATCATCCGTAGATACCCTTGCATATACAGCTACTCGTAGTTTTTTCTCTGTTTTAAAAATATCCTCTGGTGGAAGTGCCGGGATTACTTCCAGTTCTTCTGGATCAATACCTTTGTATCTTTGCCGGATTCTGGCTTTTTGTTCATCAATATTACTGCTTCGTTCTTCACTTTCTTTCATCAATAGCGACATCCTTTATAGTTGATATAACTATCATAGAATTTTTTGATTGAAAAAGACATAAACCATCAGTTAAGTGATTAACGGATGGTTTATGTAGAAATAGATATTTGATTGTTATTGAATGATTTAATAATCATTCGGGTTATCAGCATCGTAATTGTGTCTTGAGGATAGATGCCAATCATTGATTCGTAAAATGTTTTTGATGGCTGAAAGAACCTCGAATATGTAACGTTTTTCAGTGCTGGTACAATCTGCCATTAATAAATCAATGTCAGTTTGATATTCCGTAGGATTGTATAACAAGTTCCCATAGAGTAATTCATCAATAGTAATTTCAAGTGCGTTGCTAATTTTGATTAAAGATTCTAAACTGGGTTTACGCTTGGCATTTTCTATATAGCTTATATAAACAGTAGAAAGATCAGCAATTTCAGCCAGCTCCTCGGCAGATAATCCTCGTTGTTTGCGGGTTTCTCTTATACGTTTGCCTATAAGTGCATAATTTATTTCCATGTCCTCACCTCCTTTCCATCACAACTTGACTTTTTTGTGTTGTAGATAGAAAAAATGGTGAGCTATACAATAGCAATTGGTTGTATAAAGAGAAGTATATCATATGTATATAGCAAAAAGAAGATTGTCGATTGATGCGAGAAAAAGGCGATAAGTTGTAATTGAACAACAGCGAAAAAAGGGTTATCATTTATGTATTAAAAATTATGTCTGGGAGGAAAATACATGGCAGATAAAGAGGAAATCAAAACATTGGAGGAATTAGAGGAAAAAGGAAGAATACTGCGGGAGTACAAAGAAAAATTCCGGCAGATGTGCCAAGAAAATAAAATGATAAAGGGTTCGACAGTGCTGAAACTATATGATAAAATTGAAGAGGTACAAAGAGAATATGAGCATTTAGATAATAAGCTGACATTAATGGAATACAACTTTATATAGTTCTATTTTTTTTGTTTAAATACTACTGTTTCCCTTAGTAAATACTTGTAAGATACATCTCTAATATTTTTGCGGATTTCTAGTTACAATTAAGGTAACTACTATCGGAAAGAGGTGTATTTACTTGCGCACAGAGGATTATATTGCGGACAATATTATAGCTTTATGTAAAAAACGTGATATGAGCAAATATCGGCTGTCACAGTTGACTGGTATATCTCAATCTTCGATTGGAAAAATTATTGCTAAAGAAAGTTTACCAACTATGCCTACTGTAGAAAAGATATGTGATGCACTGGGAGTAACAATGGCACAATTCTTTGCCGGAATGGATGTTCCAGTAAGTTTATCAGAATCACAACAAGAGGTTCTGAATATTTGGAATAATCTTGATGAAAAAGAACAGAATGTAGTGATACAAATGCTCCGGGGACTTCAAAAATAAAGGAAACAGTTGTAACGAAAATGTTGACTGTTTCTTTTTTTATGGAGTTGGGAGATTATGGTGATTGAAAAGAAATATTATGATATTGCACAGCGTGAATTGGAAGAAATGCAAAGAGAAATTAATGAAGAAAAAGCGCAAATGTCAGAAGAAGAGATACTAGAGGATAAAAAATGGCATGATGAACAATTGGAAACAATTATTAAAAAGGCAGAAGCTCATATGCGTCGTTTTAAGAAAGTTCCAGATCCTCAAAAAGTAGTGAAATTCACTTTTTTACAAAAAGATGCATTGGAAATTGCACGAAATATGCAGATGAATATAAAAACTGAGCGTAAAGAAGATGATTTATGGGGGACGATAGAAATGTCATTTAATAATATGTGGTTTTTAGATTCGGCTCCTAGTGAATGGAAAGATATTTGGAATAACTTGATGAAAGAAGCTCAGAGAGTGTATATAGAAGCAAAAGATAACATGATCATGTATCAATATTATTATGATTTGGCGGTAGAAGTTCCTTGTGTGTAGACAAAATACAAATAATGATATACTGTGGATATGATATGTAAAAATAGTCGGAGAAAGATTTGTGAATGCACGATTATTTAGGAGGAAAAAAGCATGACCTTACGGTATTTGCTGTTGGAATGCCAGACATTTGAGCCGTACCAGCTTCCGCAGCAGCCGCATTTTATTTAAGTGGAGAAGATGTGTACTCCACTGTGGTATTTCTTGCCTCGACCTCGCTTCAATATCTCACGTTGGACCATCTCGAACACTTCCGGCTCGATAATGGCTTCGTGGTTATTCTCTACATAGTATTGTGGAATTTCTCCCTCATTGACTTTGGTCTTCTAGGTAAGAAAGTCAGTGGTGTAGGACTTCTGTAGAAGAGCATCACCTTTGTACTTTTCGTTTGAGAGAATGCTTTTTACAGCTGATTGATTCCAGTTTGTCTTTCCGCCCGGTGTCAGAATGCCGTCATCGGTGAGCTGTTTTGCTATCCCGTGATAGGTCATTCACTGAAGGAACATACTGTAAATTCGTTTGATGGTAACGGCCTGTTCTGGAGTTACTACAAGGGTTCCGTCAAGACCACAGTCGTAGCCAAGAAATCTCTTGAATGGAACAGTGACCTTACCGTCAGCAAATCGCTTTCTCTGGCCCCATGTACAGTTCTCTGAAATGGAGCGGCTTTCTTCCTGTGCTAGTGAGGACATGATGGTAAGCAGCAGCTCGCCTTTGCTGTCGAAGGTCCAGATGTTCTTCTTCTCGGAATGTATATAGTACAAAATATCTTTTTTATAACACTATATATCGTGGTTTTCTTTGGATATCTCGCATAGATATTGTATTATCTTCAAGTATCATCAAGCGACTTTTGCCTATTTAAGCGACAAAAATATATCTTCGAATTGTCAGACTATAATTGAGAAACAGCCGTAAATATAGTATAATGCCAATTGAATTATTATACCTGAAAGGCGGTTGTACATATGAATGATGTAGAACAGCGTGTGGCGGCGAAAGCCTTTGCCGCATACTGGAAAGATAAAGGATATGAGAAAGGGGAAAGTCAATCTTTTTGGCTGTCACTACTGCGTGACGTTTTCGGGAAAGAGCACCCGGAACAGTTCATACTATTTGAAGAACAGGTGCACTTAGATCATACAAGTTTTATTGATGGCAATATCCCAGAAACAAAAGTTCTGATTGAACAAAAAGGACTGGGCAAAGATTTAAGAAAGCCTATCAAGCAATCAGACGGCACGTATTTAACCCCATTTCAACAGGCAAAACGCTATATAACAGAATTACCGCTGTCACAACACCCGCGTTGGGTCGTTACCTGTAATTTTGAAAAGTTCCTTGTATACGATATGGAACGCCCCGGCGGAGAGCCGGAAGAAATCCTGCTTGAAAATCTCGAAAAAGAATATTATCGGCTTCAATTTTTAGTGGATAGCGGCAACGAACACTTAAAGCGTGAAATGGAAGTTTCCATTGCTGCGGGTGAAATTGTCGGCTTGCTCTATGATGCATTTGCAAAACAGTATGCAGACCCTACAAGTGAACGTGCTATGAAAAGCCTTAATGTGCTTTGTGTCCGGCTTGTATTCTGTCTGTACGCAGAGGATGCAGGCATATTTGGCGGGCGCGGTATGTTCCATGATTATTTAGCGGAATTTGACGCACGCAAAATGCGGCGTGCTATCACAGACCTTTTCAAGATACTTGATACAAAACTCGAAGATCGTGACCCGTATTTAAAAGATGATTTCCCGGAATTAGCAGCTTTCCCATATGTCAACGGCGGATTGTTTGCAAATGAGGATATAGAAATTCCACCCTTTACCGATGAAATCCGCGATTTGTTACTAACAAAAGCAAGTTCTGATTTTGATTGGTCGGAAATCAGCCCTACTATTTTCGGTGCGGTATTTGAAAGCACCTTGAACCCGGAAACAAGACGTTCCGGCGGAATGCATTATACTTCTATCGAAAATATTCACAAGGTTATTGACCCGCTGTTTTTGGATGAATTAAAGGCGGAATTTGAGGAAATCAGAAATATTGCTGTAAAGCGTACACGGGAAAGAAAACTGCAAGATTTTCAAAAGAAGTTGTCAACGCTTACGTTCTTAGACCCCGCCTGCGGCAGCGGAAATTTTTTAACGGAAACTTACCTGTCGTTGCGTCGTTTGGAAAATGAAATCTTACAGGAATTACAAGGCGGTCAGATGGTTTTAGGCTATGACAATATGAACCCGATACAGGTTTCTATCAGTCAGTTCTACGGTATCGAAATCAATGATTTTGCCGTAACCGTTGCAAAGACTGCATTATGGATTGCTGAAAGTCAGATGATGAAAGAAACAGAAAGTATTGTTTTGATGCATCTTGACTTCCTGCCGCTGAAAACGAATGCATTTATACATGAGGGCAACGCACTTCAAGTTGATTGGGAAAGCGTTATTCCGAAATATCAGCTTTCATATATTATGGGAAATCCGCCTTTTGTAGCCCGCGCCGGAAGAACAAAAGCTAAAGATTCATCTTCAAAAGGAATGTTAGATGATACACAGAAAACAGATAGGCTTAATGTATTCGGTGAAGATTTAGGAAATGTTGACTATGTTGCTTGTTGGTTTAAGAAAGCGGCTGTTTTCACCAAAAATACAGCAATCAGATGTGCCTTTGTTGCAACCGATTCAATATGTCAAGGGCAACAGATTTACCCTATTTGGAAAAACATTTTACAAGACGATATTTATATCAACTTTGCATATAAGTTTTTCAAATGGAATTCCGAAGCGGGTAAGACAGCAACTGTTTATGTTATTATTGTTGGTTTTTCACATATTGAAGATAGAGAAGCCCTTTTGTTTTCAGGTGATAGAGTTATAAAAGTACCACATATCAGTCCATATTTGACGGCAGCTGAGGATATTCTTGTTTCATCAAGAAATAAGCCTTTGTGTCAAGTGCCTGTATTTAAGATGGGTAATCAGCCTATTGATAATGGAAATTATCTTTTCACTAAATCTGAAATGGATAATTTTGTTGAAAAGGAGCCAAACAGCCAAAAATATTTTAGACAATGGCTAGATGGGGCAGGTTTTCTAAATAATACATTTAAGTATTGTTTATGGTTGGGTGGATGTAGCCCAGCAGAATTAAAAGCAATGCCTGAATGTTTGAAACTTGTGAAAGCAGTTAAAGAATACAGAGAAAAAAGTAACCGTAAATCAACAAAAAAACTAGCAGATACACCGACAAGATTTCAGACAGAAAATATGCCGTCTGGTAATTATATTGCAGCCCCTGAGGTTTCATCGGGAAATAGGCGATATATTCCAATGGGATTTTTGGATGAAAATACATTTTGTAGCAACAAATTACGTCTCATGAGTGGCGCAACACTATTTCATTTTGGCGTTTTGCAATCAAATGTGCACATGGCCTGGACTAGAACCGTATGTGGATACTATGGTCCTAGTTACCAATATTCAATAAATATTGTATACAATAATTTCCCATGGCCTACCCCTACAGATGCACAAAAGGCAAAAATAGAACAGACAGCACAGGCTATTCTTGATGCGCGAGCACTTTACCCCGATAGCAGTCTTGCAGAACTTTATGATGAAGTTTTAATGCCGCCGGAACTTATCAGGGCACATCAAGCAAATGATCGTGCGGTTATGGCTGCGTACGGCTTCACAAAAGGAACGCCGGAATTTTCAAGTGAATCTGCCTGCGTTGCGTCCCTTATGCGAATGTATCAAGAATTGACAAAGTAATCATCTTACCCGGCGGCTGCAATATAGCTTTAAATCTGCTTTGTAGCCCTCGAATACATCAACCCGCGTTATATAATATAGTACAAAGGGACAAAATAAACCAGGTTTACTTTTGTGTGCGAGCGGACTTTATACATTATATGACGTACTTCAAAAAAATGATTGGAACGAACATGAAATAGAAAATCGTGCAGAATGGCTCTTAGCTAATGCACAGAATATTTGGAAAATATAGAGTATTCCAAATCCATAAAAGCTGAATGAAAACCAATATGGGAATTTTACAGGTGATACAAAATTTGTAAAATTTTCATATTGGTTTTTTGTGATTTGTAAAAAATCATAAATTTGGATACTGAGTAAGGTTATGGATTTTGGATTTTTATGTATTTTTCAATTTTGGATAAGGCTCCGAAATTGGTAATTTTGCGGAAGTGTATCCACACTTCCTGTCCTTGCTGTTTTTAAAATCACATAGTGATTTCACAGGGATATAGAGATATTTAGTCTATTTTATATCCCTGTGTTGTGACCGGAAAAATTCGGGGAACCAAGTGTATATTTATGCTGAATGTGAGGAACTGGGGAGCACAATCCTCAGCAAGAATCCTACGTCCGGAAAATATTATATTGCTAAAATAGCGATATGGTATTACCGGGGTGGATCTTGCTCTAGTGTATACTGAGACCTCGGCATAAATAGAAAAATGGGTTTGGGGAATCCCCAGCAAGATGAAAACCTGATGAGAGAATATTGTGATGAAAGACAATATTGTTAAACACAGGTGGATCTTGCTCTGGAGTAATTGAGAAACTTATGAGAAAATGGAAATAGTGATAATATGAATTGGAACAATTGGTGTTTGTAGAACTGGTTAAGTGTATTCAGTGATGTAATTACACCTATTAAATGGTTGAAAGAGAGGAATATGAAATTGTTACATAGACTTTGGTTAAAAATAAATGATATTGGTGAATATGATGTTAAATACGGAGCATGGAAAATATATCAAATAATGTATACGAATAATCTAATTAAGGGTGGAAATTTATTTACAGATAATGACATCGTTAAAAAAGGCGGAAGACCATATATTAAATGTCAATTTATACATAATGGAAAGTCCACGGAGGAAATGAGGTTTAGTGGCGAAACGGATTTTAACTTTTCTACCCAAAAGAAAAGAGAATTATGTAGAAGCAGATATGAAAACTATAAAAAAATTTTAGAACGTGATTTAGCAGGTGAAGGAATACTAGAAATATATTTGGAAATGCTGAATGAATGTTCCCAGATGTATCATTCACAAGATAATATATCTATAATGCTTCAATCAGGAAATATGCAGGGAGCTTAGGGAGCTATCGGACTAGATAGATTAGATGTTTGGCTTCTTATTTTGGATATGAAATATAGATACAATATAAATATGTTACAAAATCACTGTACAATGGAGAATTGTTCAGAAATTGAAAAGTATTTAAATTTGTTTGATGATGTATACGATTATGCAAGCACCATTTATCATATAAATAGTGAACTGGTAGATAAACTGATTGAATCTGGGAAAAGACCATTAGATTCAGCTACAAATATAATCACATATATGTCATTGGCAAAAGAATTTTGGAATCAAAAGCACGCATTTATTGAAAATCAACTAAAATATAAACAGTGATTTAATCGAAAAGAAAATGCTAGATTTGTTGATGCAAGTATAATGAATAGAAGTGCCCATTACATTTTTGTGATGGGTGTTTTTTTGAAATCCACTTTTATTCATTTTTGAATAAAAGAATTTTGAATCTGTAGCCGATAGAAGCAGATGGTTATAAAAAGCTTTTGATAACTATGAGTGAAAAAACAGATAGCTGCGAAAATTTATTATGAGCTAATAACAGAATTTGATATTTTGTGATATTGAGGGTATGGGGAATCATAATCTCCATTAAGTACGTCAGAGAATCATAATCCAGAAATGGGATTTTGAGTTACTCTAGGCGATACTTGCTTTAGAAAACGATTTGCCATAATGAGTTAGAACATGGGAGGAAAAAGCGATAAAAACAGAGAGAGCCATAAGCAACTCTCTCTGTGATAAAATCAAAAAGTTATAGTATCAGTGATTCGGTAAGATTACAAAAATCCTTAACAGGAATATTTTCTTTAAGTGGTAAAGCTGTCTCTAAAAAGGTTTCGTCTGCAAATCTTTCGAGTTCAGAATCAAAATGTATGATTGAAGCATTTGTATTTAATTGGTATGGTGGGATTGTAACAAAATAATCATAATCTTCGTAAGAAGGAGTGGCGCAAGAAACTTTAATTTTTCCGCCCAAATTTAATTTTGCAAATTCTCCATAAATGGCAGTTAAGGCTTTTTTCCTTTCTTCATCAGAAGTAATTCTATCTACATATCTAATATACCAATAATCTATATTTCCCTCTTTTAATTCAATTAAATAATCGTATGATCTGGGTGTTCCGGATTTTATTGTCCATTCAACTTTATGCAGACTTGTCATCATGGAAAGTCCACGCATTAAGGTAGAAAAAAATTTTTCATGTACCTGAACAGTAGAGAGATCCAGAGAAAATCCATTGTCTGCAATTATCTTTTTTCGTTCCCGTATTTTCTTAGAAGAATATCCCGTTGCATCATATAACTCTTGGATAAGTTCTGGATCATCAATGGCTTTTGCAATTTTATCAATAGTGCTTTTATATGGTCTTCCAGATCGGGCACCGTTGAGCATTCGTGAAATGGTTGCATTATTTAAGCCTGTTTGTTCAGATAATTCTTTTTGTGTTTTTTTCTGTAAAATGATTTGAAGTATATTGATGAATCTTTCCTGATCGTAAACGCTGTCAGGATTTATTAGTGTGCCTGAATTTGATATAAATTCGTTCATGCAAATCTCCTCTTGACTTCTTTGACTTTGTATAAATTGACTTCTTGTATTTTATCTTATCAATTATATCCTTAAAAATCAATTTAAAACATAAAGAAATCAAAAAATGCTTTATTGATATTTTTGCAAAAGTCAAAGAAATCAAAAACGTAATTGACATTTTGACTTCTTTGTGTATAATGTAGAATTAAGAAGTCAAAGAAGTCAAACAAATCAAAGCAAAAGGAAGGAGGGCTGTGAATTGAAATATAGGGTTGTTTCGATTTTGAAAGATAATAGACCACGTTTTTTGATTATTTCTGATATTGAAGAAATTGAAATTCTTCCATCAAAGTATTTGAAGCATTTGGATCAGATTAATGCTTCTCCGAATACTGTAAAATCCGCAGCCTTCGCACTTTCATATTATTACAATTATCTGCAGGAGCAAAAGATAGGATTGGATGAGATTACATTGCTATCCTATTCAGAGCAGAATAAACATTTTATTGATTTCTTGTATTGGGTTAAGAGTGGAAAGCATACTGAGCATAATACACAGACAAGCAATAAGACATGCAATATGTATCTTGGTGCAGTCTTCAGATACTACCAGTTTTTGGCACTGGAAGATGTTTTGCCAATGCTTAAAGTCTTACGAGTAAAAAAAGTATCATATTTTGACAGTATGGGAGTAAATCATCAAAATGCAGTGAATTCGTTTAAAGGTTTCTTCAAAGAAGAAGAACCTAATCTGGAAGAAATAACATCCGAAGAAATACAGGAGCTGATAAATGCCTGTACGAATGATAGAGATCGATTGCTGATAGCAATGATGGCAGAAACCGGTCTTAGATTAGGGGAAATTCTAGGAATCCATTATACCGAAGATATTGATTTTGAAAGAAGGACGGTTCGGGTAAGGTATCGTGAATCCAATACCAACTTGGCAAGAGCAAAAAATGCAGAATATAGAATGGCTTTGTTAAGTAATACAACTTTTGAGTTCTTGGTTAAGTACATTTCTGATAACCGAAAAAGTTTGATGAACTCGGAGTATCTATTTACAAAATTGACAGGAAAAAACAAAGGAGAGCCATTAGATGCGGATTCTGTGTATAGCATGTTGAAAAGGCTATCCAAAAAAACGGATATCAATTCCCATCCGCATCAGCTCCGACACTATTTTGCGGAGGAAAGAAGAAAAGAAGGATGGGATTTGAATGACATTCGTTTTGCCCTGGGGCATAAGAAAGTCGAAACTACCATTAAATACTTGGGTGAAAATAATGAACGATTGATAGAAGCGACAGATCAATACTACTCAAATAATGAAGATTTATACCAAATTGCAGATTTTCTGTAAAAGGAAGGAGGGATTACCTTGGCAGTATTAAAAATTGTTCCGAAGTTATATCAGGAAAAAATATCTGAGAAATTAAAGGAAGAAATATCTTTAGTTACAAATGGAGAAGCAAAATACTATAACCGGTTATACAAATTTTTTCAGTATACCGATATACAGTGTACTGCAGATATTAACTATGAAACGAGAAAAATGTATATGGATTCTCTTGAAAAAGAGGATATTTCAGAAAAATATAAAGCGGAATTACTGAGCTTATTTGATCGTTTAAAAATAGAAAATATGCCGGATGTCTATTCACAAGGAAATCCCTTCTCTGTAGAACAGGAGTTTTTTAAGCAAGACAAATTGTTTTTGCTGTATGTCCCCAATAAGAAGAAAGCACAATCTTTCCGTCAGGTGGTTGATAAGAATGATTTGTTATGGGACTTAACGAGGATACATTCATCACAGTTGGTGCGACAGACAAAAATATTGCTGTGTGAAATTCTGAATATGGATAAGGTACAAAGACATCGAAGATATTTTTTAGAACCATTAAAAGCACTTATACGGTTTTGCGATAAGTACAGAATAGATGATATTGAAGAAATGGAACAGACAGACGAAAACAGATTTTATCTGTATTTAAACAAGGAGTCGGAAATTATAAAAAAACAGGCTTCTAAGATTGTTGAGTTTGCGAGAAGAACATTATTTCTAACAGATTCAGAGACAAATTGGCAAGCGTGTATCTGGTATATGGATAGGTTTCAGTTTGATAAATCAAGAATCAATGCCAGTTCACCTGTTAAAAGCCTTTCATTTATTAATATTTACGAAAAAGAAAATCGTTGGTATTTACAATTATACGCAAAATATTTGGTCGGGATATCTGATCTGTCTTTATCAAATATCCGAAATACAATAAGTTTTATTTCACAATTTTTAAAATATCTGGATGGACAGAGTAAGAGAGTAACTGAACTGGAGATACAAGATATAGAGGATTATGTGTCTGTTTTGGATAAGTCTGATATTAAGTATTCTACTTTTAACCGATATATCACACATATGCATACATTTCTACAGTTTCTGAAAATGAAAAATATTGAGGTGTTGAAGTTTTATCCGGAACGATTTTTAAAAAAAGGTTTTTCAGAACACAATGAAAGAAGTGTTCCAGAAAAAACAATTGCTCATCTGATTAAGGAGCTGCCAACATTCCCAGAGCATTTACAGTTGATGTATTTGATTTTGTTTTGCACAGGAATTAGGAAAAGCGAGGTTTGTACAATAAAATCGGGAGCCTTTTATTCACAAGGCAATGAGAATTGGATGCGCATATATCAAAGCAAAATGCGGAGGGAAAAAGTCATTCCTGTTCCTAGTTTATTGGTTGGACTGGTGAGCGATTATGAAAAAAAGTACGGAATAAAAAATGGGGAGTATTTGTTCAAAAATAAAAAAGGTGGTGCATTTTGTGGACAGACATTTTCAAATCAAATGATTCGGGAGTGTAAAGCTCATGGGATTGACTGTGGAGATTATATCTTTAGAGCACACGATTACAGACATAACCTTGCAACTTCAATGTACGGAAAGGGAGTTTCTATACAAGGGGTACGAGATTATCTGGGACATTCAAGTGAGAATATGACAAAACAGTATATTGATTTCATGCCGGAACGTATTGTATCGGCTGAAGATAAATATTTTTCTAGAAATCAGTCATTTAAATTGAAAGGAGCAGAAGATGATGAAAGGTAATATTAATTTGATTTCTTATGGCTGTTATCAACAAGCTACAGAAAAACAGTTGGCAGGGCTGAAATGGAAGGAAAACAGGGTGTACTACATATCAGAGATCCATAATGAAAAGATACAGGATGAGATTTATGGGTATATCGACGATAGATGTAGACGTTTATCATTATCAACGGTAGTAAATGATATTTACAGATTTGATCTGTTGAAAGAATTTCTGAATGAGAAGTGTACAAGTTGTAGCAGCATCACTGATAAAAAATGGGAAGAACTGGAGAGAAGTTATAAAGCATTTTTATATAAAAAAGGATTGGCGCTGTACGTTAGAAGAAATAGACCGGATAGGCGGAATGTTGAGCAGCAAAGTAGCGCTCAGGTTTCTTTTCTGAAAATGTATTATGAGTATGTTGTGAAGTGTAAAACAGCAGATATTCCAGAAAATAAAAAAGATGTATGGGATATGAGAAAGTTGGATATTGTGCCAAGGAGTAATCCGATTCGTGGAAGATATAGATTAGATTTTCGTGAGATCAGGCAGAAAGAATTTAAAGAGATAATAAAGAGAATATTGTATAGCCACTGCCAGACAAAAGCAATGGGTAGTATAAAAGGTGAATTGCGTGGATTCCGTCGGTTTGCTAGCTTCATGTATGATCGGTTTCCAGAAGTAAAGCATTTTACAGAAATTAGCAGGGATATGATAGAAGATTATTTGGTTTATATAAAAACAGACACCGGTCTTACATCAGTCAGTTACACGACAGAACTGTCGGTTTTGGATAATCTGCTGGATGAAATTGGGCGGGAACTGGAAATAGAAAACTTATGTAATCTTTTTCTGTCCAGTGATTGCAGAGCATATGACAACGCTTTGCCAGAAGCGTATTCAGATGCAGAAATCAGGAGATTTAATAGTGCATTAACAAAATTAAAGCCCCAGTTAGGCAGATGTTTAATAATACATCAGATGCTTGGTACAAGAATAGAGGATACGTTGACCTTGCGAAGGGATTGCTTATCTGAGAAATCGGGGCATTATTTTATAACTATTCTCCAGCAGAAAACAAGGAAATACAAAAGACCAGTCAGCGATCAGCTGGCAGAATTGATTAGAAAAGCAATAGAAGTTTCAGAAAAGGAGCATCCAGATTCAGAATATATTTTTCTGCAAGATAATGGAAAATTATATACAGATTCAATGCTGAAATATCATGTAAATATCATGATTTATGAAAATGATATCAGGGATGATAATGGAAATTATTTTGAGTTTCGTACACATCGTTTTAGACATACTTTTGGAGTAAAACTTACAGAAATGAAATTAGATGATGATAGCATTGCAAGGCTGTTGGGACATAAGGATACACGAACCATACCACATTATCGGCGGTTAAGAAACGAAGCATTAGCGGAGGATACAAAGGCTGTACGAGATGAAATGAATGAATTATTAGCACAATACAGGAGGGAAAAGGATAATGCAGAAACACGATAAAATGGTAGCACTGGCAAAAGAAAAAAGTGCGGAAATGACGGAAACAGCAATAACAGCTATTGAAACAATGTATAGAAAAAATATAAAAATTTCAGTTGCTGAACTTACAAAACTAACAGGACTTTCCAGAGGTTTTTTCTATAATAATCCGAATGTGAAACAGGTCATGATGGAATTGAAGGAAAAACAACAGGGAATGATATTGCGAAATCCTAAAAGCGATGCTATTGCAAAAGCACAGGAAGCACGGATTAAGAGTTTAGAACAGAAATTATCCGATAGTGTTCCAAAAAACGAATATGAAAGTCTTCAGAAAAAATATGAAGAATTACAGGTGAAATATAGTCAAATGAAAAAGGGAACACTGTTGAAGATGTACGATCAATTATAGGAAGAAAAGGAGAATATTTTATGCAGAACGAAATTTATGATGAGAAAAATGGACTTACTTATATGTTATGTGGTGATTATTATTTGCCGGAATTGGCACTTACAGATATCGAACCAACTTATGGGAAATATGGGATGCTTCGTAAAAGCTATTTACAGGAACACAGAAAGGCAAAATATCAAATATTGTTGTTACAAGGAAAACTTGTTGAGCATTTGAATCAGATTGATGCAGAAGCAAGGGATAGGGAAGAACAATTAGTAAAACAGAGGATGGAGAAACAAGGAATTACAGAGAAATTAAAAAGGCAGGACAACATGGAATGGACAAGGAGGATGAATACCATTTGCCATGATGCAGAAGAGATGATTTTGACGGAAATGATATACACGAAAGGATAATGAACTGCATTGGATAGCAAGAATTTTGCAGTCCGGATAGCAAAAAAATGGAAGTCCGGATGGCAAGAATCTTGCTGTCCGGAAAGATAAAAAAGTGAGGGATTAAAAATGTTGGTTAAGTATATAATAAAAGTGTTTTTATATTTAATTCTTGCAGTAATGACATTGATTCGCTGGTTATTAAAAATTCCGATGATGTTGGGAAATATTTTGCTTTACTTTTTATCAATTATATTTATTCTGACAGGTGTTTTGAGTTATGGATTTGCATTGGAATCTGCAAGAGAATGTGGTCGAATGATAATAATTGGGATGGCATTTGGTGCAATACCAGACTTTGTCCCATTTTTGGGAAAAAGTTTAGAGACATTGGTTGCCAAACTGTTGAGTATGACAATTGAATGAGATAGTCGATATGATAGAGGGCTGTGAAAGGCTCTCTTTTCTTTTTGTAACTGTGGAATGGCAAGATAACAACGTTATATACAGTGTATATTAAGTACAGATATTGTATTTCTGCATGATGGGAACATAGGGAGTCCATATAAAGGCTCTGAATACAGGGCATGACGGAAGTTTGTCTACAGGGCATGCAAACAGCCCTAAAGATATGATGACAAGACTTGAGACAATGGTACTTATGGGAATGGAGATGCCGGTAACAGCAATCCGTTCTCAGATATCATCAGCTATAGATATTGTTGTACATCTGGCACGATTAAGGGATAAAAGCAGGAAGGTGGTGCAGATTGCAGAGGTTGGAGATTATATCGGAGGTGAAGTTGCACTTACACCATTATATAAGTTTGTTGAAACAGGTCAGGACAAGAATGGAAAAGTATTTGGAAAACTTGTCAGACAGGAGAACAGCCTTATCAGAACTGAAAAACTTAAGGCTGCCGGATATATGTGATAGTGGTGTGCGTTATATAGCAGAGGGAATAGTTATTGTCTGTGTTGCAGCTTATATCTTCTATGAAAATATATTGATGGCATTCATATTGTCACCATATGTATATCTTCATTATAAGCAGAAAAAAAAGGAACGTGCGAAGAAGGATAATAACGAATTCTGTAGGAAGTTCAGGGATGGAATTATGTCAGTATCATTTGCATTAAATGTAGGTTATTCGATAGAGAATGCATTTATACAGGCAGTTGAAGAGCTGGAACTGATATATGGCAGAGATTCGGATATTACTATTAAATTCAGATATATTGTTGTAAGGCTTGGACAGAATGAGAATATTGAGGATATATTTATGGATTTTGCTGAGGAAAGCAAAGTGGAAGATATTATATATTTTGCTCAGATATTCAGGTATGCCAAGAGAAGTGGTGGGGATTTAATATCAATTATCAGAAATACGACACAGATTATACAGCAGAAGGAAGAGGTTTTATCAGAGATAGACACAATTATAAGTGGTAAAAGAATGGAACAGAGAGTAATGAGCATAATACCGGCTGCTATAGTTGTATATCTTAAGCTTACTGCGGCTGAATTCATACAGCCGTTATATGGCAACGTGTATGGTGCAGTTATTATGACAGTGTGCCTTATAGTTTATGTTATCGCTGATATGTGGGCAAAGAGGATTGTTAATATTGAAGTTTAAGAAGATTGGGAAAATACATCTTATTATTATTGTTAGTGTTGCGCTGACAATAATCAGTGCAGGTATGTCTAAGATACCCTCTACAATTGATGGTGTTATTAAAAGACCTGAACCGGGCGAGAACGCTAGTAGTAAATATATTGATGTAATAGGCGGGGATGGGCAGCAGATAGCGACTGTTAATCTGGCGGTTAGTCCTAGAATAATGTCAGCAGATGAGGTGTATGAATGTTTTGACAGAGCATACGAAGAAGTAATAGTCACCATGCTTGGAGCTAATAAGAGCTGTGATTATGTAACCGGAGATCTTGTGTTGCCGGAGAAAGACCAGAGCGGTGTGATAGAGATGTCATGGTATTCATCAGATTACCAGCTTATTAACTATAACGGCAAAGTTAGTAACAGAGGGTTTTTGGATGGTGAATACAGGGAGGTTTCTCTAAGGCTTGTTATGGAATATGAGGATTACAGGAGTGAGTATGAGATACCGGTAACTGTATATGCACCAGAGTACAATAGCAAGGCAGGTAAACAGGCTCGTGCAGAAAAGGCAATAGAGGATGCTCTTAGTAACAATCCGACAGATGCAGATATTAATCTTCCGGAATACATAGATGGGGAAAAAGTTACATATAAGGAACAGGATGAACCGGTTTCACCAGTAATATTTATTATTTTTGGAGGAATTGCGGCAGCAGTTGTTGTTATATCTGATAGAAAAAAGGAAAATGACCGGATTGTAAGAAGAAAAAGAGACCTTGTGTATGACTATTCAGAGGTTGTATCTAAGCTGACACTGCTTATGGAAGCAGGGATGACAACGAGAATGGCATGGCATAAGATTGCGTGTGATTATAGAGATAAGGTTAATCATGGAGATATGAAAAGACCTGTATATGAAGAAATGTGTACGACTGACTATAACATTCAGGCAGGTATTTCGGAGACTAAGGCATATGAGCAGTTTGGCAAACGTTGTGATACAAGAGAGTATATGAAGCTTGCGACATTATTGCAGACCAACATTAAAAAGGGAACTAAAGAACTGAGTAATCTGCTGGAAAAAGAAGCCTGTGATGCTTTTGAAAAAAGAAAGAACATGGCACGGGTAAAGGGAGAAGAGGCAACGACAAAACTGCTTATGCCGATGATGCTTATGCTCATAACGGTAATGATGATAATTATGATACCGGCAATATGGTTTTTTCGTATGTAGTGAGCGGACAGGGAATTGGTAATATGTGGTGAATTAGTTAAAAGAAAGGTTGTGGGAATATGAACAATATAATGAACAATATTAAGAGAGAAGCTAAGAAATTCTGGAATGATGAGGATGGAATGGGAGTTGTTGAGGTTGTATTAATAACAATTGTTCTTGTTGGACTGGTTGTGCTTTTTAAGAAACAGATAACAGACCTTGTTAATTCTGTTCTGTCAAAGATGACTAATCAGGCTAATAAAATATGATTTATGGAGGATACATGTGTCGGGGAAAAGAATTAATGCACATATAACAATAATGGCGGCATTATCCATGACTATCGTTCTTTCTTTAATAAGTGCGTGTATAAAGTCGGCCTCAGATTGCTACTATAATACACAGATTAAGGAAGCCTGTATGCTGTCAGTGGAAGCTGCATTTTCTTCATATCACAATGATATGTTGAATGAATATGACATATTTCTTCTTGAGGATACTGACAGAATAGAGGCAAAAATTGAGAAATATGTTGAGAAAAATTTATCTTCGTGTGGAAAAGACATTTCTTTATTAGGAATCAATGTGGATAACATAGAACACATGACTGATAAAGGAGGGATATATCTTAAGAAGGAGATTGCCAGGTATATGCAATATGAAATATACGGTGATATGTTGGGAATATCACAGCAGTCACAGGCTGAGCTGGAAAAGTCACAGAAAGTACAGGAAATAACACAAGATATAACAGAATGTGAAGAAATGATGTGGGAAGCAGATGTGAAAACATTGCGCCTTATTGAACTTGTTGATGGGATTGAGACAACTGAGACAGGTATTGTTATAAGAAGAGGAAAACCTGTTGCTGTATTTGATTATTTTGTCAAATCAGCAGTTAATGGAACGGTTTCCAAAGAGGCTTTGTATGTTGATGAGGATAAAGTTTATAAGAGCGTAAGTGTCTCACAACCAGGTTATGTAGATGTATCAAAGATACTTGATGATATGTATGAGGATGCTGAAGGCATCACAGAAGATATGAAAGATTCCGGAGATGTCAGTTCGTATGCGGATTTCTATAAAAGGAATTATGACATGTTAAAAGCTGTTATTGAAGGCGCAGACAGTAAGACAGAGGAAGCTTTAAAGCTGCTTGGCGAATATGAGAATGCAAAGACGGGTGCAAAGGACAAGCTGGGCAAATGTGTTGAGAAGGTTAAATTACACAGAAATATATTAGGAGATGAACTACAGAAAGGATTGCTGGAAGATATTGAAGTAATAAGACAAGACAATGAGTCAGATAAGAAAATGCTATGCAATATTAAAGAATTAACGGCTGCACTTAAAAGAAATAAAATCATACTGGATGGAGTGAAGGATATAATCAATGAACTTGATACGGACCTTTCTTACAATAACAGACAGAAGATTATGGGAATTGTTATTAAATGCAGGGAGTCATTATATGGTTTATCGGCCAAAGGAATGAAATTTGATTATTCACAGATAGATTTCGATTCGGATTCCTCTGGTTTATCAGCTATAAAGAAAGTCAGACGGATGATAACTGATGGGATACTGGCACTTGTAATGGATACCGACAATATATCTGAAAAAACAATTACATATGGAGATCTTGCAACCAGTATGTCAGAAAAATATAAGGAGAATATTTCTGCTGTAGATGCCATAAAAGAGGATGCTTTGATGAATGAGTATCTTATGACGAGATTTAAATGCTATACAGATTATCTTGAAGAATCTGCAAATGATGCTGAATGTCTTGATTATACACTCGAATATATTCTGTGTGGTGGAGATAGTGATAAAGAAAATCTGGAGCAGACAATGCTTGCATTGTCGGGAATAAGGACGGGTATGAATATGGCGTATCTTATCACAGATCAGAATAAGAAGGCACAGGCCTTAACACTTGCAACCAGTGCTTTGGGATTTACCGGTAATATGGCACTTATTAAGGGAGGACAGTATCTGATAATGTCAATATGGGCATATGGAGAGGCAGTTATGGATATGCGTGATATATATGCCGGTAAGAAGGTAAAGTTATTAAAAAACAGCCAGTCATGGAAATTATCGCTTGAAGGGCTTTTGAATATGACATTTGACACAGATAAGGAAACTGATGATGAAGGACTTGATTACAAGGACTATATAAGAATGTTACTTTTAATGGAGAGTGCGGAACACAGGAATTACAGGACAATGGGGGCAATGGAACTAAGAATGATAAGTATGGGGCATGAGAATTTCAGAATGAAGAATTATGTTGTCAGCGCAAAAGGTGAAGCAGTATTCAGGATATCAGGAAGAAAGCAGGTATATGTACAGGAAATGGGATGTTCATATATTTAATTGAGTTTAGCAGCATATGCTTCTAAATTACAGTTGGATGCAGGATTAATAATTATGAAAGGAGTTGCAGTCAGATGAAAAATTTCATCTTAAAAAATTTTTCTCTAAAAAATTTCACCCTAAAAAAATTCAAGAGATATGTTCCTGCATCAGCAACTGTTGAAGCGGCTTTTGTTATTCCATTGGTTATATATGCGGTTGCAACAGTTATGTTTCTTTTACAGGTAATGGCTATAAAAATGCATGTGAGTGATGCACTATATAATGCACTTAGAAAATTTAATACATATTCTTATGTAAATGAAGCAACCACGGGAAATATAAACGGGTCTACATTTTTTGTGATTTTTGTAGATGAAGTTGGGGCTGGTTATGCAGGAAAGCATTATATAGCAGGCGGTAATGCTGGATGGAATTTTTATAACTCCAGAATAGCGGAGGATGATTCGACAGTTGGTATATCTCTGGTATATACAATAAAGAATCCTTTTAATATCTTTGGTGGCAGGGGGATTACTGTACGGGAAGAGAGAATAACAGATATATGGCTGGGTGAGGATAAAGACGGGTTCTCTACACAATCAGATGAGAAATCAGAATATGTGTATATAACACAATATGGGGAAGTGTATCATACAGATCTGGCATGTACTTATCTTAGAAGAGATATCAAGACGGAAAATTTATCAGAAATAAATCAATTAAGAAACAATTCAGGGGCTAAATATTACAGATGTACCCAGTGTAAAGGAGAATCGTTAGTTGTCTACTATACAGACTATGGAGATAAGTATCATATGTCGGCTGATTGTTATACATTGCAAAGGACGATATTAAGAGTAAAGAAAGATAAAGTCCAAAGCATGGAATGTTGTATCAAATGCAGCCAGTCGTGATTAAAGAGGAGGTATATGGAATATGGAAAGTGTGATTATTCTGGCAGGATTAATTGTCATGTCAGTCATAGATATAAAAAGAAAATCAATTCATATTGGCATGCTGACAGCAATGGGCGTTATTGTGGCAGGCATAAGAGTAGTGCAGAGTGTATGTGGAACAGCAAAGCTTAACAAATATGAATTGCTGGTTATAACAGGATTAACTCTGGTGATGTCCTTAATGTGTGCCATAACGCATATGCTCGGGGTGGCAGATGCAGTTGTTATTGGAATTGTGGCATTAGCAATAGGAATACGCAAGGCTATATCCGTGTTTATCGGAGCAATGATGGCTGTGTGCGTAATTAGTGGGATTCTGCTGATATTAAAGAAGCTGAGGCGAAAAGATACTATTCCATTTATTCCGTTTATACTACTTTCATATATGGGGGTTACATTATGCGGATAAAAGCGTCGTATACGGTGGAAAATGCAGTGATAGTGCCTATGTTTATGATGATAATTATGATAATGCTGAAGCTGTGCTGCGATATGCATGATGAACTTATAAAGGCAAGTGTTAACAGTCAGGTGGTTGTACAGACAGAACTGAATGATTTTGGGAAAGATGATAAAGAGATATATGTTGGGAAAGCAGAGCAGTATTTAAAAGAGAGAGCGATTTTTCTTAATGATTGTAAGATAGATGGTGAGTCATCACCTGTGGCAACCAATTCGCCGGAAAAGGCAATAAGAATATTTAATGCATTGAGAAAGCTTGAGATTAATTGAGGAGGGATTGGTATTGGAGAAAGAAGATATTAATATCAGATATGAACATCAGAATAACAGTAATTATCTGGTTATAGAGGATTCTTCCGAGTATGAGGATTATCAGTATAAGATGTTAAAACGCAATAATCCGGAACATTTTTTACATTTTTCCATGTACTCGGTTAATGGAAGATATGGGATTTATTATGATATTACTTCCAGACAGCAGCTTAGCAAATATTATGAATATGGAAAGATGACAATGGAAGACGTTAAATCAATATGTGTCAACATATCAGAGATGGTAAGGATAGCGGAAGATTATATGCTTGATATCGACCATGTAAAGATAGAACCAAGATACATATATATGGATGTAGGAACCAAGAAACTGCAGTTTGTATATCATACGCGATTGAACAATCATACATTTAACGAGAGTCTTAAGATATTATTTGAATTCATTCTGGAACATTTTGATCATAGTCTTGATAAAGAGAGTATTGTGAAATTGTATGAAGTCTATCAGAAAGTGATAGTTGGTGACTATGATCCATACAATCTGATGAGAATGTTTGGCGTTGTTACAAGGAAGAAGCCGGAGACTGATAATATATCTGATAACACATCAGATAATATAGAAAATAATACAGGCAATAATATAGAAAGTAATAATATGGAGAGCCATAATCGGTCTGTTGAAAAGAAACAGATTAAGACAGTTATGCCGGAGCAGATTGTGTCTGATGTAGAGGAAAAATCTGATAAACATGATGCTAAAAATGTGCGGATAATAATTGCAGCCGTCCTTATCATATCAGGAATGATTAATTTACTTGTACCAGGAGTTATTCCTTATAATATACCTTCTATATGGAGTTTCATAGGTATTGGTGCAGGGGTTGGAATGTTAACTTCATTTAAGAAAGGGAAAATTAAGCGTGGCAAGACTGTTGTTGTGTCAGAGAAACAAGCAATTCCATATTCGGTGAAGGCTGATGTCAAAGAAGAACGCAGGCGGGCACAGCAGGAAGAGCATAAGAAAGAACAGAAAGAGAACGAGATTTCCTATGATGATATATGTAATGAGACGATGCTGTTATCAGACTATATGCCGGAGATTAACAAGAAAAAGACTTTAAATCTTATATTACAGGATGAAGAACTGGTAGGGGATATTCGTATATATATAAGAGGGATACAGAACGCTGACAATGTAATACATATGGATAAATATCCATATGTATTGGGAAGTTTTGATAAAATGTCAGATGTAGTGATTAAGGCACAGGTTGTCAGCAGAATGCACTGCTGTATATATCATGAAGATTTTAAAGATGATAAGTATTTTGTTGAAGATCTTAACGCAACCAATGGAACATATCTTAATGGAGAAAGGCTGGGCAATCATGAGAAGAAAGAACTTCATAATGGTGACATATTAAAGCTGGCAGCAATATCATTTATAGTTGAAATAATATAGATAAGACAGTTTTTCCCTCCTGTTCATGTATATCAGCTTTTGCATTATTAGAAAGACATATCTGGTGGATGATTGAAAGCCCTACACCAACATGATTTTTTTTGGTAGAAAAAAATGGCTTGATAAGCTGGTTATAATCAAGCGGAGCATTGCCAGAATGATTATCATCAGAAATAATGCGGTTATTCACAATCTGAACTAATATACTATCAGACTCTTTTCTGGTTATTAATGTTATCTCGCCAGAGCATCCGGAAGCCTCACATGCATTGAGAACAGCTTCGGCGAGAAGTGTCTTTAACTGTTCAGGATTGATAAGAATATCGGGTATATCATCCAGACAGAAAGAGAATTCACAGGAATTATCGAGTTTATCATCGATAATATCAGGGATTTCATACATAATGTTATTGATGCTGACAGATACTTTTTCAGTTTTCTTCATGCTGTATCTGTATAGAGTTGTTCTTTCCATATGATATATAAGCTGAGAAATAGCTTTTTCCATACGGTTGAAATACGGATTATCACATATTTCAGGAGACTTTTTCCTGATAAGCTGGAAGGTTGTCTTTAAGTAAGCTATGTAGTTCTTTATATCATGTGAATCAATTGACAGCTCTGAAAGAGAGAATGATGACATATTATTAATTATTGGCTCTAATTCAGGATTTGATTTAATTAATTCGCTTAATTTCTGATATTCATTAAAGTTTAACATTATTATGATATGTCCTTTCAAACATAAATTTGATAAGTTTTTTGCTACAAGGTTGTAATCGAACCCTGTTTAAGTTATGATATTAAAGTATATACATATTCGAAATGCATGTAAACAAAAGTATTTCGACAAATTTCGCGCAAAGTGAGGAAATAGTATGAAAAAGGATGATTGTATTTTTTGCAAGCTGGCAAACGGCGAGATTCCAACGAATGCTCTTTATGAGGATGATATCGTAAAAGTTATTTTTGATGCCAATCCTGCCGCTAAAGGACATGTACTTATATTGCCGAAAGAACATTTTGACAATATATATGAACTTGATGATGACACTGCCGCACATGTATTTAAAGTGGCAGCTAAGATTTCTAAAGCATATAAGAAGGCATTGGACTTTGATGGACTTAATATTGTTCAGAACAATGGAGAAGTAGCAGGGCAGACGGTATTTCATTTCCATATGCATATTATTCCTAGAATTAAAGGTGATACAGTTAATGTTGGATGGGTTCCGGGAACTGCAGACAATGACACTATAGCATCAATAGTAGAAAAGGTTACACCTTATCTTTAATGTTTGTGTGTGTTATATAATGAGGATATGAATAACAGATATTAAGCGGGAAACCGTAATGATATATAGAAAGAGGAGAAAGCATGATTAAATTAAGTGATGGAGGAGCATATCTTATCAACGGCGTTGATATTGTTGAAGATAGTGCTTCGGCTGTGAATGAAGTAGCTGCCAAGACAGGATGTTCAGTAACAAAGGAAGAGGCTGCTAAGAATACTATTGCATATGGAATTCTTGAGGGTCATAACACATCAGGAAACATGGAGAAGTTAAAGATTAAGTTTGATAAAATGACTTCACATGATATTACATTTGTCGGAATTATCCAGACAGCAAGAGCTTCAGGCCTTGAGAAATTCCCAATTCCTTATGTACTTACTAACTGCCATAACAGTCTCTGTGCAGTTGGTGGAACTATTAATGAAGATGACCATATGTTTGGCCTTACATGTGCAAAGAAATATGGCGGAATATATGTACCACCTCATCAGGCTGTAATCCACCAGTTTGCAAGAGAGATGCTGGCTGAAGGTGGAAAGATGATTCTTGGATCAGATAGTCATACACGTTATGGAGCTCTTGGAACAATGGCTATGGGCGAAGGTGGTCCAGAGCTTGTTAAGCAGCTTCTTAATAAGACTTATGATATTAACAGACCAGGAGTAGTTGCTATCTACATGACAGGAGAACCGGCAAAGGGAGTTGGTCCTCAGGATGTTGCACTTGCTATTATCGGCGCAGTATTTGGTAATGGATATGTTAAGAATAAAGTTATGGAGTTTGTTGGACCTGGTGTTTCATCACTTAGTGCTGATTTCAGAATTGGCGTAGATGTTATGACTACAGAGACAACATGTCTTTCATCTATATGGAGAACAGATGATAAGGTTAAGGAATTCTATGATATTCACGGAAGAAGTGAGAGCTACAAGGAACTTAATCCTGGAAATGTTGCTTATTACGATGGCGTTGTATATGTAGATTTAAGCACAATCAAGCCAATGATTGCAATGCCATTCCATCCAAGCAATACCTACACAATTGAAGAACTTAATGCTAACCTCGAGGATATTCTTCATGATGTAGAGAAGAAGGCTCTTGTAAGCCTTGATGGACAGGTTGAATATAAGCTTACAGATAAGATTAAGAATGGCAGACTTTATGTTGATCAGGGAATTATCGCCGGATGTGCCGGTGGTGGCTTTGAAAATATATGTGCAGCAGCAGACATTCTTAAAGGAAAGTCAATTGGTGCAGATGAGTTTACGCTTAGCGTATATCCTGCAAGTACACCAATTTATGTTGAACTTGCAAGAAATGGAAGGCTTGCAGATCTTATGGAGACAGGTGCAATTGTTAAGACTGCATTTTGCGGACCATGCTTTGGTGCTGGAGATACACCTGCTAATAATGCATTCTCAATCAGACATTCAACAAGAAACTTCCCTAACAGAGAGGGCTCTAAGTTACAGAATGGACAGATATCATCTGTTGCACTTATGGATGCACGTTCTATTGCAGCAACAGCAGCTAATAAGGGATACCTTACAGCAGCAACAGACATGGATGTAGAGTTCACAGGACCAGCATATCATTTTGATAGTTCAATCTATGCTAACAGAGTATTTGACAGCAAGGGTGTTGCAGATCCGGAACAGGAAATCCAGTTTGGACCTAATATCAAGGACTGGCCAGAGATGGTTGCACTTCCAGAGAATCTTATTATTAAGGTTGTATCTGAGATACATGATCCTGTTACAACAACAGATGAACTTATTCCATCAGGGGAGACATCATCATTCAGATCTAATCCTCTTGGTCTAGCTGAATTTGCACTTTCAAGAAAGGATCCTGCATATGTAGGACGTGCTAAGGAAGTACAGAAGGCAGAGAAGGCAAGAGAAGCAGGACAGTGCATGGGAGAAGCTTTACCAGAACTGAGAGACATTATGCATAAGATTAAAGAAACATATGATGTGCATAAGTCTAATGTTGGTGTTGGAAGTACTATATTTGCAGTTAAACCGGGTGATGGTTCAGCAAGAGAGCAGGCAGCATCATGCCAGAAGGTACTTGGCGGATGGGCTAACATTGCTAATGAGTATGCAACTAAGAGATATCGTTCAAATCTTATCAACTGGGGTATGCTTCCATTCATAATTGATAAGGGAGAGCTTCCGTTTGAGAATGGAGATTATATCTTTATTCCAGAGATTCAGGATGCAATTAAGAATAAAGTATCCACAATCAAGGCTTTTGTTGTTAATAAAGATATGAAAGAGTTCGAACTTAAGCTGGATGAACTTACAGATGATGAGAGACAGATAATTCTTGATGGATGTCTTATTAATTATTATCGTGAGAACAAATAATAAGATGAAATATTAGTGTATACGGAAGTTGGTGAGCAGATGGCAGAACAGAATATACTGAATGGTAATCAGAAACAGCTTGAACAGATTATTGGCGATATCAAAGAGCATAACGTAAAGAAGGACAGATTAGAGAAGCTGGCAGAAAGCGTTAAAGACATTTCTAAGGAATTAGATAATGCAAGAAAAGAAAAGCAGAATGAAATGGACTCTAAGATAAAAGCGAGTACGGATGCAATATGTGATGGATATGATAAGTCAATTAATGCAGATAAGGATAAGATTAAGGCAGTTTCTGCAGCAAGAGATAAAGCAAAGATGGCCGGCGTTAAAGAGAGAATCACTGCTGAGACAGCATCTTTAAGGGCTCAGAATGAAGATCTTGCAGACCAGATTAATGAAGCTTTTATACATGAGAATATATCTAAAGTTTTTAATAGTCAGCTGTTTATATCAGTGTTTAATCCTAAGAAACTGCTGGATTATGTAATAGATATAGCAATTATACTGATTCTGTATGTAGCTGTTCCAGTTGCATTATTCTTATTGCCAATGATTCCACAATGGATACTTTTGGTATATTGTATGGTAATAACGGTAGTGAGTATTGTTGTCATCAAATGCATTTTCAGAAAAGTTGTATTAAAGCATGCCGAAACAATAATGGCAGCACAGAATACAAGAATACAGATAACAGATAATAAGAAACGTATTAAGAAGATTGAGAAGAATATCAGAAAAGATAAGAATGAAGATATGTATGGACTTGAATCATTTGATTCTGATATTAATGCATTACATGATGATATAGCACGAATTGAGGAAGAGAAGAGTTCAGCCCTGGAAGAATTTGAAAAGAATACCAAGGCTGATATAATCTCGGAAATCAATGAACGTTATGCTGATAAGATAAGCAACATGGAAAATGAGCTTAATAAGAAGAAAAAGGAATATGATGAGTTGGATGATTTGGTAAAGAAGCAGAGAATATATATATCATCTAACTACGAAGCATATCTTGGTAAAGAATTCATTAATATGGACAAGCTTTCAGAGCTTAATTCAATTATGAAGTCTGACTCAGCAGATACGATAGCTCAGGCGCTTGCTGTATATAATAATCGTCATTAAATATTCTTAAAGCGAGGACGATAGCATCAGCTATCTGGAATATAATGGACAGACGGGTTGTCTGAAGTGAGGATGACTCCATGTCGTGGGAAGAATTAACAATTCCTGTGATGTGGATGTCGCCAACTTCAGGCAATCTTTTTTTTACGCCGAGGCCTGGCTTTAACGGACCTTTTCCTAATGTAATCATACCGATATGTTCTTCTTTTCCAAGAGAGGCATCAATTGCAATTATGAAAGGATTGTCGAAAGTTTTTTGAATGGATTTTATGCAGTAATTAAGATTAGCAGCATGAACGGGCTGGTTAAGATCTCCCAGAAGATAAAGACCGGGGGAGATAAAGTCTTTGAATTTGTGGCCTATCACAGGACCAAGACTGTCTCCGGTTGAACGGTCGCTTCCTATGCACAGAATTATAATCTCCTGATTGGGAAGAATGATATCATTAACCATATTAGTAAGTATATGCCCTATCTGAGCAGGGGCTTTTGGATTATTGGAATCAAAATAATAAAGCATAATCTCCTCCAGACCATTTTAAGAGCTAAGACAAGCTCTTTATAATGTGTACGCGTCCGTCTTGATAATTATTCCAAAAAATGTTTTTGATATTTTTTGGATTGCTGACAAAATCTGATAATTTTTTCTTTTCGACAGTGTTATTATTCAAGCGAGTAATAGTATAAGGAGGCACCATGATAGAAATAATATGTAATGAAGAGAATTCAGACAAGTCTAAACAAGTTACAAGAGGTGCGGCCATTAGAAGACCGAAAAACATTAAACAGATAGGTGAAGTGAGCTCTGACAAGAAAATATATATAGAGGATTATGCTTTTACATATATAAATTCAATTGCGTACAATAATCCTTCAGACTCACAGGCAGGCGTACTTCTCGGAGAAAGTCAGACTGATGGTAATGAAAAATGTGTTTTTATTAAGGGAATAATAAAAGCAAAACTGGGGACAGAAGTTGAAGAAAAGGGAGTGTACTTCAATGAAAATGTATGGAACGGAATATATTCGGATGTGGAAAAATATTTTCCGAATTTGTCAGTGGTAGGATGGTTTGCAGCAATTCCAGAGGTTACACCGGAAAGAATGATGAAATTGAAGAAAATACATCTCGATAATTTCGCGGGTTCCATGAAAACACTTTATCTGATTGATACAGTTGAAAAGGAAGAAAATTTTTATCTGTATGAGAATGGAGAACTGAAGAAACAGAAGGGATATGTCTGCTTTTATGAAAGAAATTATGAAATGCAGGAATATATGCTGGAGCGCCGAGAAAGAAGTTCGTGTGAAGATGGTCAGGACAAGGTTATGAAGTCCATCCGAAATATAATAAAAGAGAAAGAAGAGATGCATGAGCAGAAAAAGAGCGCAAGATTTATGTACGGTGTCAGTGCATTTATGGTAGTTGTTATTCTTGTTATAAGCATTAATCTTATGAATAATTATCAGAAAATGAAGAAATTTGATAAGTCAATAAGCAGTCTGATGGTGCAGATGTCAGGAAATGACACTGCAACAGAAGAAAATGTTGTTCCTGTTAATAAACTAGAAGGTGGTGTGTATCCAACAGAGGCAGAGACAGACGGTGAACCTGCAAGTGTCAGCGCAACTTCAACAGAAGTTGTAACGGTAACAGTACCACAGCCGACAGAGGAGCAGACAGTTGCGGCAACAGTGAGTGAAGCAAGTATATACACAGTTAAAGCTGGTGATACAATAATGGGAATATGCAAGAGATATTATGGGGATACATCCAAATGTAATGAAATCATAGCTTATAATAACATCAAAGATGGAAATATACTTTACATAGGTCAGCAGATAAAACTTCCTTGATTAAATCCCCCAATATTGTATAATTATCTCAGCATAAGTATGCGATAGAAAAGGGGAAATTTATGGCAGATATAATATCTGGTAAGTCCAGATTTAATGGAGACCGGAATGCTCCGGTAAAGAAAATTGTTAATATTAATAAAGAAACAGCAGCATCTTACGAAGCAGACGATGATGTTCTTGACGAGGCTGTAGTCAGAAAGAGAATACGCAGACACAAAACAAGAGTTGTAATCATTGCAGTTGTAGTGGTTGTGGTGCTTCTTGTTGCAGCATATATCGTATCACGAGTAATAGATAACTATGATTATTCTTCATATATGATATCGGCTTCGGTTAACAGGGATGACATAGAATCATCAAAATATATCGCATTTGCAGATGGATATGTGAGATATAGCAATGACGGAATTTCATATTATAAGAGTAATGGAAAAGTAATATGGAACCAGACATATTCAATGCAGAATCCGAAAGTAAGTATATGTGGTAATTCAATAGCGGTTGCAGATATTAATGGAAGCAGTGCATATTCATTTAATACAAGTGGACAAGTGGGCAAGGCTGATACTTCCATGCCGATACTTCAGATAGAAGTGTCAGATAGCGGTAAGATGGCGGCAGTGTTAGATGATAATAATGCCAACTACATTAATATGTATGACACTAATGGCGAGAAGATATATAGTGTCAAAACAACATTATCTGGAGATGGATATCCAATTGATGTGAGTATATCGCCAGATGCTAAGAAACTGATAGCTTCATTTATTAAAGTAAGCGGAGATGAGATTAAGACGGATGTGGTGTTCTATAACTTTTCGGATGTAGGAAAGAATGAGACGGAACGAGTAGTCGGCGGATTTAATTATGATGATGTTATAGTTGGCGATGTGAAGTTCATCAATGACACAATGGCAGTTGCTGTTGGTGAAAATGTTGTGAGCATTTATAAGATAAAAGAATATCCGAGTCTTGAACACACCATCAAGATAGATAATGAGATAGAACGAGTATTTTATAGTGACCAGTATATAGGACTCGTGCTTGATAATTCGGAGTCGGGAGATCCATATAAATTAGTAGTATATAATACTTCTGGTAAGCAGGTGTTTGATACAACATTTAGCATACAGTATACTAATGTACAGTTTGATGGAAAGAGCGTAATAATGAGTAACGCATCATCATTTGTACTTATGAATATGCGTGGTAAGCAACTGGCTGATATTAGTTTTGATATGCCGGTTATAGATGTTCTGCCAACAGGAAGCAGAGGTGTATATACGGTGGTTAACTCTAAATACATACAATCAATTAAACTAAAATGATAAGGGGGATGGCGTATGCTGTTGACAGGAGTAATACTGATTCTTGCAATATTTGCGGTGATAGGATGGCGAAAGGGAGTGATAAGACTTGTATTATCGCTTGCATCCATGATTGTAACAATATTGGCAGCAGTTATAATAGCACCACTTGCTACAACTGCAATCAGGAATGGAACTAATATTGACGAAAATATGGCACAGTCAATATATACAATACTTTCAGAAAACAAAGAAGTAGACCAGTATTTTTCAAATGAACAGATGATTCCGGATGGGATTAATATAAGTGAGGCGGGAGAACATTTACAGAATATAAGCAAAGCAATAATGGAAGTTGGAGACAGAATTAATCTTCCAGAAAGTCTTACAGATGCTATCAAGGCTATGCCGGAATCAGAACTTATGACAATTATTAATGAGCAGGGACAAGCTTCTGTTAAAGAGATAAGTTTAAGAATAATTGCACTCAGATTATCCAATATTATATTGACAACTACTATATATATAGTGATAATGGTAGTAGTATTTATAGTGTTAAGGATAATCATTGGAGCAACAGGTATAATAAGAAGACTTCCTATTATAAAACAGGCAGACAAGCTGGGTGGAGTAATAGTCGGCCTTATAGAAGGTCTTGTAGTTGTGTGGATATTCTTCACAGTTGTTACAGCCATAAGCGGAACAGAAAATGCAGCTAATATATTAGCGCAGATACATAAAAATGCATTTTTAGAGGCGCTATATAATAACAATCCGATTACAAGACTGCTGTTTAGTACAATAAGATAAAATAAGGGAGGATGGAAAGATGATATGTAAATCATGTGGAAGAGCAAACGAACAGGGGGCAAAGTTCTGTAAAAGCTGTGGTGCACCATTGGAAGGTGATGCAGATGTACAGCAGAACAATAAAGTTGGATATCAGCAGAATAATATGGGTTACCAGCAGTATCAGACGTATGATATGTCTGGAAATATGAATTATGGAACAACAAGAATGACTAAGGAAGAATTCAGCCAGTGTGCCAACATAAAACCAATTATAAAGAATATAACGATTGCTGCTATAATCACATATGTAGTTGGTGCTATATCATTAATTACTAATGTTATACTGGGTGGTAACATATTCGGATTACTAGATGTAATTATTGTAATTGGCCTTGGTGTAGGAATTCTGTAAATTGCAAGCATTTGTTACAACTTTTTTAAAAGTCTTTCTATCTTTTTAATATACATGAGTTACATCCGAATAGTGCTTATTTTCTGCTATTTAGGAATATTATAGCACGACAAAAAGACTGGCATAATGTCAGTCTAAAAAAAATAATATTAAACTACTGTATTTTAAATCAGATATCGCATTTCTTCTTTGTATAGGTCATTAGAGCTGCGGTATCCAAACATTCTTCTTGGATATTCATTCACCCAGTCCTCTATCTGCTGTATCTCCTCTTTTGAATAGCCATTGATACTTGTTCCTTTAGGGATTTTTCTTCGTATCATTCTGTTTCCGTTTTCATTAGAGCCACGCTCGCATGAAGCATAAGGATGACAGTAATATACCTTTGTTCGCTTCCTGCCTGGATATACACAGCTTCGCTCTATCCCGGCGCAGTCTGCAAATTCAGTACCATTATCTACTGTTATGGTCTTAAACAGCTTATAGAAGACATCTCCCAGCTCTCTTTCAAGCTCATCCAGAGTTTCAACAACGGATTTAGATGTCTTATCCGGCTGCTTCTTTACAATAATGTTTCTGGTCTTTCGTTCAATTATCGTAAGAAGTGTGCTTCCTTTTTCCCTCTTTCCTATCACAGAATCCATCTCCATATGTCCGAACTCCTCTCTTTCGAGTATGTCTTCCGGTCTGTCTTCTATGCTTGTTCCTGCACAAGCCTTCTTAATTCTGTGAATCTTCTTATAATCTTTCTTATTCTTATTCCTTTTCACAGGAAGGTCTTTGTTGGTAATCTTTGAAAAAAATCCTTTGTCAATGCTGTTGTACACCGTCTTTACGCATACGGATTCTTCATATTTATCCATTTCCCCACTGCGGACCATTGTTTCAATTGCTGCTTCCGGGCTGTAGCCCTTATCAACAATCTTTTCCTCGATTGCCTTTGCAAGCTTCTTATCTTTTAGTACTTTGGGTATTGTTCCTCTTGCAGTAACATTGTAATCTCTCTTATCCTGTGCGATTTGAGCTGAATATCTCACTTCTGTTGTTAAGTCGGAATTAGTGTGAATATATTTTCCCCTATGACATTCGTTATATATAGTTTTCAACGATACATTTAACAGCTTTGCTGCTTCATATTTTGAATGCCCTATCTTAAATAGTGTCTCCAGCTCAATACGCTTAGTATAGGTCAGCTCTTTATAGCCTTTCCGCATATAATAACACCTCGCTTGTTATTGTATTAATGTATTAAGCTGTCTTATATCTTAATCAAATAATAATCTTAAAGCAAATATAAATCAATGAATCTGCAGTATAATTTTTCGCAATGCGATAACAGCAGATTCTGTTATGTAATAATCTGCCACACTGCATTTATATGTAAAATTATATCTCTATGCTCCCGATCACGAGTGCTGTTACATATTTTTCAATCTTTAATGTTATTCATTATAATATGAATCAAAGAACTCTTTCATATCATTATATCCCATTGTGAACATCTGTCTTATAAATATATCAGGCATCTTTTTAACAATAGCTTTATTAATAAGTTCTTTCTGCTCTTCTGTAAATGAATCAAAGTACATAACAACACCATCTTCTATTGTTGCCGGAACACTCGCAGATGTGACGGAATCCGTCACATTTTCCGTTGCCTTCTTCTTAGTTGTTTTTCTTGTAGTTTTTTTCATCGGTTGCCTGCTCTGACGGTCTAACTCATACAGTCGCTTAATTTCTTCACTTACTGCAGCGGTTATATCGTCCTCTGCATTATTATTTCCAAGTTTCTGATACAAGAACTCTTCTGATGTCATATCTATCACAAGTGCATCATCAGGAATTTCCTGTGTCTCTTCAATGCAAGGAGTACTGTCAACAGTAACATATTTCCCTGTTCTTGGGTCTATCATTGCCTTTAACTCTGCTACATAACCCTTATTAGCATTTTCACCGTTAAGCTTCATTGCCTGTTTAAATGCAGGTGTTTTATCCGGTATCTGTATATTTAACTCCGGATGCTTTTTCTGCAGATTCCTTGCTTTTCTTATTTCTGTATTTGTAGCACCTTTATCTTCCCACGGAAGGGCTTTCCTGTCTATAATAGGCCGTTCTCCTTCCATGAATATAATGCATTTCTTTCTGTCCATACGCTTGACTTCCTGTGGTGTCATAAGCTCCCTACCGGCTTTATTGAAACTACTGTTATATGAACTTCCATGTTTACCATCACCTATGGTATCAATAGTAGCTTTCCCCAAAAGTTCTGATATGTATTTGTGCGTATCAAGTGCGCCAGCTCCTGCGCCCAGATAAATCATTATAGGGCAGTTATCCATAATAATCTCCCATTTTTCTGCAGAGAATAATGCTTTAATCTGTGCAACTGACTGCAGTATAGGTATCATGCTTATGTTTCTGCTTCGTATTACACCCATTAACTGTTCTGTATCTGCAGGTCTTGCTCCGGCATAAAATTCATCCATCCATATTTCAAGAGGAATTGGAAGTGCGCCACCCCTGTCCCTGAAATCATCATCTGCCATTCTGCTTAATATTGTTAATGCCTGGGTGTACAGCATTGAGCAAACAAAGTTATAAGACTTATCGTTATCATTAACACATAAAAATAATGCCAGCTTATTATTTGTCAGGTTATCAAGTGTTCCTCCGACACCTGTAGCAAATTCTCGTATATTCAGGTCATCATCTTCAAATATTCTCTTAAGAGCTGCTGTTTCACATAATTTCAGCTTTGCGTTTGTAATGATAATGATAGAGCGTACTGTTTCGCTCGCTCCTTCTTTAAGCTTTCTGTAATCCCTTACTGCTGGATTATCCTCGCTGTCTTCTTTAGCAAGCTTATCCATTTTAAGCTGTAAAAGTGTTGGAGGCTGCTTGCCTTTCTCAACTTTAACATCAGCTTTTTTAGCCTCATCATTTACAAGCTTTAATACATTATTAAATGTTCCTTTTCTGCCCTCTTTTTTTGCATACCACCATTCATAATAAAACACCGCCTGCAGATATAGGGCAACTCCATCATCCCAGAACGGGTCTCCCTTCATTGCATCAGGCGGTGTAAGCGACTGTTGTATGTTGGCTATAAGTTTTATCAAATCTTCCTCATTCTCTATATATGCAAAAGGATTATATCTGTCCGACATTTCAGGATTTTTAAGATTAAGACATCTTACTGTATATCCCTGCTGCTTAAGATATAATCCGTATTTAAACATAAGCTCGCCCTTTACATCCAGGGCAATTATATTGTTTTGGGCTTTAAGAAGGTTTCTGGCTACAACAGATGTTGTTTTATATGTTCCGGCAGAACCTATTACAAGCATGTTGTTATTGGACGGCTTTCTGTCTCCCTGTGTATCAACTTTAACATGCTGGGATAAGATACGGTTTTTACTGTCGTCAGGATTAGCCCTGCGCTTAGTTACTTCGTATGGGTCAGCCCATTCTTCACTTCCGTTCTGAATGTCGGAATGAAAATCTCTGAAATGATACATAATGTATGAGCATAGAAAAACCCATAATATAACCGACCAGCCAATGCACATCATTGTCTTTTCGTTAAAGAATCTCTTGTATTCCCAAATGTGATATAAAAGATACATCACTTTATCCCCAATATTCATCAGAGTTAAATCTGGAAATGAAAACAGCCCGGATGCAAATATTCCGAGCAGCACAAATGGTATAAGCAGCACCATATATGTACTTATCTGTACTTTATTTTTAGTAAACATGTATTCCCTTTCCGTGACGGATTCCGTCACATTCTACATTCTTAATCCGGCAGCCTGTTCTATATCCGGCTCATCTGGCATATCATTTGTGACGGATTCCGTCACAAAATTATTTTCTGACTGGTAACGCTCCCTATTAATCTGCGCTCCTATTATCTGGCTTTCCACATAGCCTCTCAATGAACCTTCCCCACCCGGTTCATTCTTCCTTAGATAATCAATCAGCTCATCTGTAGAAAACTTATCCAACGCTGTTCCGATATCTGCATATGCTCCATAATGAGTGTGCTGTCTGTTTTCAATGGCTTGTTTCACTGTGAGCTTATTGTTATATTCTGCTCTCTCTTCTGCTACAACATTGACAGCCTGTGCCACTGTTCTTGAATTATTATCTTTATATAAAGAAAGAAGTTCATCCGTACTTCCAAGAGCTGCACTCATCATTTCTTTACTTTGCTGCAATGTGACGGAATCCGTCACATTCTCTAATGGCTGCTCTGATACGGATATTTCCTTATTAATTCTTAACTTCTCAAGTTTATCCTCAATTCCTGTAATAAGACCTGACGAAGTCTTTCTTATTGTTTCAAGAGAAGACTTAAGCTCATTTAGTTCCTTACCTGCCGACCATCCGGCAATATAACCGAATGAATAATCAGAAGAATCTATGCCCAAATGTTTACATACTGTATAAGCAACACTTTCTGCTTCAACCTCTTTAGTCTGTCGGTCTTTTTCTTTTGCATCTGCTACATTGTCATTATGCAATATCGAATGTGCTATCTCATGTATCATTGTCTTTAGTGTCTGACTCTCACTCATTCCTGACTGTATTGCTATGCTGTCTGTTGCATGACTGTAATATCCATGCGCACTGCCGTTAATCTCTTCAAAAGCAATAGGAACATCTGACACCTGTTCGAGTGCCTGTATATATAGTGGATAATCCTTTATATTATCATGAAGGTCACGCGCCATGCTTGGCAGCTCCTTACCCTCTGTCTGGCTCACATCAAACACAGATACAACCCTGAATGAAGTAAGCTTTATTTCCGTTTCTTCTTTTACCGGATTTCCATTCTTATCAAGAATCATTTCTCCGGTATCAGGATTGACCTTTTCTTGCAGAACCTTTTTTGTATATGGAGAAGGTGCAAGTATTTTTATTCCCTTTTCCCCTCTTTTCACATGCCTTTCAAAATTCTTCTCCCAGGACTTAAACCCTGCTACAAGTGATGCCTTTGGATTCTGTGCTGCAATAAGAAGTGTATTGTTAAGGCTGTATCCATGAAATTTAGACATGGTATTTAGATAATCCATGTATTTTTCACTGGTAAACATATCCTTGATTCCCTTTTCAAGTTGCTCTGTAATTTCACGCACCCGTTCATCACGGTTGTATGCTGCCTGAGGTTCTTCTATTGCCGGCATTAATCCGTTATAATCATCAGGCATTTCCTGTTCCTGTCTATTAGGTTGATTGGTAAATTCTATGTTAAGAAAGTTCTCTGTGAAATAGTTATCTGCCATTGGCATTATCTTCTGTCCGGCAAAGCTGAAATATTCTTCCTTATCTCCACCAACAATGATGTGGTCTAATAGCGGTATATTTACCAGGTCACATAGCTGTATCATACGGTCTGTAATCTGTACATCCATTTTGCTTGGGATGAGATATCCGCTTGGATGATTATGTATAAGCATCATATTGGCTGCATTGGAAAGTATTGCAGCCTTTAGGATTTCTCTTGGGTGTGATAGAGTACCATTAACAGAGCCTGCGGATACAAAACTTACATTAATAGGTCTCATTCTGTTATCCAGATTGATTATTCCTAATACTTCCCTGTCGAAATCACGCATCTGTTCTGATAATGCCCTTACTACACTGTCAGGAGAATCAAAGACCTCATCAGACATAAGAGGTTCTCTTGTTCTTACAAGCCTTACTGCCACATTATCAAGTTCAAATGCCTTTTCAGGTTCATCAAGATTCTCATGTGCCTTAACTGTATTTATGTTCATCTTCCTCCACCTCTTTCCTATCTATCCCATCCATCTTATCTGTAAGGGCTGTGAGGTCTGCCGTTACAAAGAAATCCTCCGGCTGCTTTTTTATATAGTCTTTTAACTCGTTAAGCTGAATATCTTTCATACACTGCTCCTTCCATTAAAAAAAGACATTTATTGCCTGTTTTATCTTGGTAATATTTCTTTTTGCTCTTCTTCATCAAATGTGACGGAATCCGTCACATTTTTGACTGTATTATCTGTTCTGGCAAGCATTCTGTTTGTTTCACTAAGCGCCTCTGAAAGATTATTCACAGATGTTGCCAGACCATTTTCTTTAAGTTCCCTGGTCATCTTATCTCTGTATTCCTGAATCTGCTCCATTGTCAGCCATTCAGGTTTATCTTCGGCTTCAAATGAGTTCCACAATTTTTCCATTGCATTACAATGTTCTTCGACATTTTTATAATACAGAACATTTTCATTACCTGCTCCAAACTTAAGAAAATACTCACAGTCACTCTTTAATCTTCCAAGCATTCTGTAATCTCTTTCTCTCGGATGCCTTACAAACGGTTCTGCACACTCCACGCTTTCTGTTACCTTTGTGTCAGGTTCGCCAAGAATCTCACCATCTTCATTTCTGTATGCTCCTGTATAAAGATTCAATCCGCCCACTCCGTTATTCTCATCAAAATACAGTTTTCCTTTTTCGTCTTCATAACATGGAACTTCCATGTAACCGCCAAATCCTGTGTATCTCACATTTAACATAGTATCTGCCTCCTTGTTACATCATAAAAATAACCCTTGTATATCATAATCAAGCTCCTTATCCGGCTGCGGATGAACTGCTTCAATGGTTGTTTCCTTTAAATCATCTGCATCAAGTACAATTTCGCTATTATAGTATTTTTCTTCTACATCATGAATTGCTTCCTGAAGGCTTTCTGCTTTGGTGCTTACAACCCTTTGCAAAACTTCTGTTATCTCAATGTCATATTCACCTTCTGCATTGTCAGGTACATCTGCCTTCGTGACGGATTCCGTCACAATTTTATCTTCATAGAAATGTGCTTCACCTTTCATTACACTTGATATCATGTTACTAATCTCTTCCGGAGAATGTGTAAACTGTATCTTATCTCCCTGCCATGTTCCGTTTGTATGATTAATACCATTAATGAGCTTTATTCCCTTTGCCGGTGGTTCCCATTCTGAAAGATTCTTAGTGTAATCATCCAACAGGTAATCATCATGTTTAATATGCCCTGGAACTACAATACTCTTGTCCGTTCCGCATGGCACAAACAATCTCTTTTCCTGTGGAAGCTCTGGCAGGTACTTATCAAGCCAGGCATTCTTCTCATAAAGTGCATAACGGCTGTCTGACAGATAAGCAGACAGTATATATACATCAATATCATTCTTGGCTATGAGCTGCTTTATCGCACCTAGAACATTTTCATTAGGTTTAAGGTTAAGGAAATAATCCTTTTCGTAAAGTACCTCAAGTGTATCTACAGGTTTGAACTCTGCAAGCGTTCCGTCCATATCCACAAACAACCTCTGTTTGTCAGCAATATGTACTCCGTTATATATTGATTTAAGAGTTGCTTCTGTTTCTGCTTTGCCTGCTTCAATCATCCAGGGTTCTTTACTTCCAACCGTCCAGAGAAACAGCTCGAAACTCTCACATTTCTTTGCCAGGTCTTTATATACATTCAATTTGTCATTTGAAATATCCATTGTGAACCTCCTCTGTTACTCGTTTTATGTGACGGAATCCGTCACATTAACAATCCGTCCTATTTAACTGGAGCTGCTTTAGGTACTACAGGTGCAGCTTCGTAAGCTTTAGCCATGCTCTTTGTAAGTTCAACCTTATTGTCGTGTCTGTCAAACTTGTTAAATAATTCCTTACCGGTCTTATATGTAGTTCCACCATCAGGCTCACCTTTTACCCATAACTTAGCCGGCTTTTGATTGTTAATAAATGCAATGAATCTGTCTTTGTCACCGTCATTGACTGCAAAAACCTGATTCTTAGGAAGCATTAAGGTCTGCTCTCCCTTAGTCCCTGGAACGGTGCAGAAGAAAAAGTTAGGGAATTTCTGTTCCAACTGGGAATTAACAGCATTCCGGTCAACAAGTGTTTCCTTATCAATGGAAATCTCAGAAAATGCCATGTTGCTTCTTAATGCCTGGCAGTTTACGCTCTTGCTGTCCTGTATCTCCATATCCCACTGTTGCATTGCCTTTTCAGCATCAGTAGCCTCAAGCTGTTCAAATTCTGCTATCTGTGCCTTAATGTCATCAGATGCAGATTGCATGTATTCATCAGGTGTTCTTCTGGCTGTGTTTAAATAGTCGTCTTCGGAATATATCTTCATATCCGGTAGCGTTGGCAGCTCCTTTACATTGTCAGGCGCAGCATTTTTAATCAGAGAGTGCTTATAACTTTCATAACACTGCTTTGTAATGTTAAGGTCTGCTGTGGCGACCCTTAACTGCTTTTCTCCATCATCCGGTATCAGGTCTGGAAGCTCCGCAAAATTGACCTTTGTTTCTGTAAGTGCATTCTTCATTACATCAAGAGCTGCATCCGGAACTGATACTATTGTTGTCTTGCCATTAGTAAGATTAATAAGGTCGTTAGAATTAAGTTCTTTATCAGATGTAAGATTAGCCTTTATGTAATCTGTAAACATGACGCTGAACTTCTGCTCATCTTTCCTTGCAATACTTACATGTACTGCCTTATCCTCGTCATTTACGGATTCAAGTATGCAGTATTTTACTCCGGCCTTATCCAGATAGTTCTTAATGTTATCAATGGCAGCTTCCCTGGTATCACTTTCTTTGAAAGGTACTCTGAATATGCTGTAGTCACCACCTGTCTCCTTAAGAAACTTTGTAAAATTCTCTGTAATATCCTTATCAAAGAACTTTGCCTTAATACCTCTTGCCATAAATTGTATAAGCTTAATCGTTGCGTACATTGCCGGCTGGGATATTTTTAAGTACATCCTCATGCCTCTTGCAATTTTTCCGTAATCAGCATAAATGCTGTTGCTGTATTCACTCATAGTCATTTCCTTTCCGTGACGGATTCCGTCACATTCTACATTCTTAATCCGGCAGCCTGTTCTATATCCGGCTCATCTGTTAAATCAGGTGTAATTTCACTTTCGGTCTGAATTTTATCTGTTACATCCGGTGTGACGGAATCCGTCACATTTTCTGATACTGTCTTTTCCTGCTCATATTTTTCTTCAAGTTCCTTTACCGCCTGAAATGCTTCCTTTGCAGTTGCATACATAAGAGGCTCACCCTTTTCATCACGGACATAATCAGCCATCAGTTCATCATATATTGCAAAACCGGCTGTCCTTGTTGTTGTCTGCTCATCAAGATATCTTCCTCTGTACCTTTCAGATGGATTAATCTCCTGCAGCATATCTAAAATAGCTGCTTCTGACTTTGCTGCAGCTTTGTAAAAGTCTTGAAATTTCTGAAGACTCTCCTCAAGCTCTGCTGACACCGTTCTTGGTCTGTACTCCCCTTTCTTCAAGGCTGCGCTGGATGCATCCAGGACATTTGCGCACAAAGTAAGCTCGCTGTCTGTAAGTAATTCTTGTCCTGCTTCTACCTGCGCCATTTTTTCAGGTGTTATAAGAAGAATGTTAGCAAGTTCTTCCTGCGTAATATTGTTATCCTGTCTCAGCTTTCTTATTAATTCACCGTATAAATTCATAAATGCTCCTTTCCACTGAAAAAGGACAGACATAAATGTCTGCCCCTTTGGTTCATGTGTGACGGATTCCGTCACATTACATATTAAATTTAGGATGTTCATCATCAGGTCTTATATCCGGATTGCTTTCCCTCATTTCCTTTAACTCATCGATACGATATTCTCTTACCTTGTCAATCTGTTTATTAATGCAGTATTCTGTACCTTTCTCCAGTGTATGATTCTTTGCATTATAGATACTTACGCTATAGCCAAGTATCTCTTCATTATCCAATGTATCATTAACTTCGGATATCATTCCCATAATACCCTTGAGTGTATCTGAATCAGGTGTAAAAAAGTTATTTACAGGAACAGTTATAACTTCATGAGTGGATGAAGGAATAACAAAGAAATCTTTCCCTTCATACAATGATGACACCTGCTGTCTTACATTATCATCCAATATTACTGATGCACCGCCTGCTTTACTCTCGCTTGTCACTACAATCATTTCCGGCAGATATGGTATTTCTAGGCTGTCGTCTATGGATGTTATCACTTCATTTATAGACTTAATACTAGCATGAGTGATATTGGCAGTATTGGATATAGCATCATCAATGAGTCTGTCTTCACTTATCCCCTGCTCAATAAGCCAGTCTTTAGGTACTGGTGATACTGCACGCATTCTCTCTTCATCAGAAATCATAATCTTGGGAACAAACTTCATTCCATTTATCTCATGGATAACTGCTCTGTCATTATTATATTTATGTGAGACTGCGTCCATAAATATATATGGCTTTGCTGCATTATAATTAGATAGCTTTTCCCTCAAGCCATTAATATTAATGTCGCTGCTCTTTGGTGCGGTCTGCAGAAATCTGTTAATTGTTCCTGCAAGTATCTCTGCTGTTTCTTCCGGAGTATCGATATACTGCAGTCTTTCCATTGCCCTGTCAAGATTAAAAACCGGATATGCAGCCTCTTTCATATCAGGATTAACAAGGACGATTCCTGTATATGTCCCCATTTCCTCAATATTAATTGCATATCTTGCAGCTTCTGGAGTTAAAAACCCTCTTAATCTGCCACTCTTTACTAATTCAATTACTTCCTGTTTTGTCATATTCTCTCTTCCTTTCATCTGACTGTGACGGAATCCGTCACATTTTTTGCATAAAAAAAGGACTTAAAACAAAGGTGCGAACCTGCCACAGCAGATTCACACCTGTTTTAAATCCTCTTTTTATACTTATTGCAATTATAGGGTAACACAACTAATTAGTCTCATCCAGTCTCATTTAGTATCATTTTGCTGTGTTCCTTACACTTGTTGCAAGTATAGAGTAGCATATCTAATTAGTCCAATCTAGTCCAGTTTGGTTCAACTTTTAAAATAAATCTGAATGAGTTCCTGTTCTGACAAGTTCCAGGTATTCTTCATTATACCGATAAATCAGTAACCAATCTGGCATTATATGACATTCCTTGAAGCCTGCATAATTTCCAGTTAAATTATGGTCTTTGTTCTTTATATCTAACGGTTCAGGTATTGCCAATGTTTTTACAATTGCTTTCAATAAATTCATATCAAGACCACGCTTAACACATTTTTTATAGTCCTTTTTGAACTGTCCGGAATCTTTGATTTTTAACACTTATTTATCCCTCCAGACTATCCCATAACTCATCAAGTGTATCAAAACTCTCTCCACCACCATTTTCCAGTTCTTTCATTGCATTTATAGTTTCAGCGTTTGGTTTGCTTTCTGGAATTGTAGCCCCCTGTAAAAAAGCAATCACATATTCCAGCTTATAATCTGGTACTTTATCTAATAACTGTAATGCTTTCTCTCTTTCGCTCATTACGCTTCACCTCTCTTTTAATGATTAAACTTTACTTATTTATTGTATCTCATTAATGGATTTCACACAAGAAAATTGAAAGCTTTTTTTATAATATCTGGGCATGAAAAAAACGGTCTACCGAAAAAGCCGCTGTGTTTTCAAAATCTCATTAAACTTATCATGAATGCTACCAACATTCGTGAAAAATAAAAAACTTAACCTAGTTCGTTTTTAAAATTAAAATTCTTATTTAACTTTTTTCTTATAGTAATTTGCCAGACGCTCCATCATTGCCACATCCAGCTCTGGTCTTGCTATTCTTCTTATTTCTTCGTATGCAAAGCCATCTTCCATGCAGTGCATAAGGAAGTCTTTCTGTTCACTTGAAAAGCGCTTATCAGATGCTATCTCTTTTACAAAAGAATCATATACATAAGCTGCATTCTCATCTTTCTTTTTGCTAAATAACTTTGAGAAAAAGCCTGTATTCTTTGTTTTCCGTGAACTGTCCTGATCCAGATTGGCACTTCCGATATTAAGCTTATCTTCCATATCAGATATCTGAGCTTCAAGCATCTTTATCTTAGTTCTGGCTTCATCACGCTGCGTCATCATTAGCTTATATGCTCTTTCCTTTTCATCAAGTGTGAGCTGATACTGCTCCATCAGCTTCTTCTGTGTCTCTTTCTCTTTATCATACGCAGCCTTAACCTGGTTCTGAAATAAGTCTCTTATCTCTATATTGGCTTGTGTTACTTTAACGGCAAGGTCGTTGGCTTCTTTTATCTGCGCAGCCAGCTTGTCATTATCCATATATGTATCGGTATTATAATTTTGGACAGCCTCATAAAATGCGTCAGGTTCAGGGTTATCATTGTACAGCTTCTTAAGCCTGTCTGTATTTCTCACTGTTACCAGAGCATATATCATTCTCTGTACTGTCAAGGAATCTGTTACATACTCGCTTATAATATCCGGTACATCAATATTAAAGTAATCTGCTATCTGTAAGGCAAGCCCCTGTTCCCTTGTTAATTCATTTTCCATTATTACATTCCCCCTTTAGGTGTGACGGATTCCGTCACATTTTCTTCACGCTCTTTTTCTTCAGGCATCTTATGCAGTGCATGTACAATATTAACCGGTGGTCTCTGTACGACAGATTCTGTTATATCCGCCTCCTTAACAATCCTTGATAGTATTCTCTTCTCTGCATAAAGCATTTCAAGCTTCTTGTCATATTCAGACGCTGCAGTAAAACCACCTCTTACCAGTTCCGGATGCTCTGTTTCAATTTCTTCCAGTCTGTCAGAAAGAGACTCATATTCTTCATCTGTCATTTCTGCCCTGGCATTAATAAGCTTTCGGTAAATATCCTCATATTCCTTTTTTACTCCTAAATCGTCTACATTAATATCTTCATCAGAATATGCCTTATCACTTTTTAATTCCTTAACAGCTTTTATCTCCTGTTTTACTGCATCCAGCTTTTCCTTTGCCTGGTTCACATCCTTAATATCGTTATCAAGAATGTAATTACATTCCTCAAGCAGCTTATCAATCCCGATTAGGTCCTGTCTTACCCTTATCTGTTCTTTGAGCTGTAGGTCAAAATAATGGTACTGGCTTGCCTGTCCGTAACGCATTACAGCACATACCTGAAATCTGGTGTCCTTGTGTTCAGTAATAGTAGTAAGTCTGTCCTTTACATAAATCGTATCTGAAGGAATTATATCTTTATCCGGCTGCATGATTCTTCTCTTAATATCTGCAAATGTATAACCGACTCCTAAGTTATAATCCCTTCTGGCTTTCCTGGAAGTCTTACCATCAACTTCCTTCATTGCTGGATGATGATATGATACATACTCTCCATGTTTTTCAGACTTACCTATGCGCATGTCATAACCCATTCTTTTCATTTCATAAAAGAATTCCTGCAGATTGTTTGACACAGATACCGCCATGTCTATATCAAGTCTTATTATTTTTTTCCATGTAAACTTGTCTGCTTTACCTGCAGAATGTTCTGCATAAGACTTTCCAACTCTCTTGGCAGATTTATCATATTCAAGTCTGCCAAGCCCATACTTTTCTGTTATCTTATCCGTAACAGGCTGTATATATTTTTCCCAGTCACCATTAACATATCTGTACTTGCTTCCGTCCATTCTTCCTACAGAATTGAATACAATATGGCAGTGCATATGTTCATGGTCGTTATGAACAGCGAAGACATATTCGTAACCATCACCAAAGTAAGCTTCGCAAAATTCTTTGCCTACTTTATAACAGGTTGCTTCATCACATGCTCCCGGAGGAAAGGATATTACATAGTGATATCCCTGACGGCCATTCTCTTTTCCATACTCTTTCTTAGTATTCATCATGCAGTCATATATTTCATCAGGAGTCACACCTGAATTGCTTCCAACCCATAACCCACCTTCTGTTTTATCCGGATTCATTATGTACTTAATAGAATTAATAAGATGCTGTGATGCTTTCCCTTTGGGTGCTTCCTTTATATTCTTAAGAATTGTTGTCGCCATCTATTGCCTCCAGTCTTATTTTAATGTCATCAATTTTTTCATCTGCCTGGGTAAGAAGGTCTTTCATATATTCTGCAGATTCCTTATCACTGTATGCCGTAAGCCTTAAGAGTCCTTGATGAAATTCTGTGCGAAGTTTGCGAAGTTCATTCATTATTTCCTTCAACTGTCTCTCATTATTTTCATAAGTGAGCTGTGAGCGCATGAAGTCACTCTTTCTTAATCCTTCTGATTTTTCCTGTGCCTTTTTGTACAGAACATCAAATTTTTCATATTCATTTTCCGTCATGCGGACAATAATTCTTACACTGTGCCGTCCTTCTTTTTTATCCATACACTAACCCCTTCTGCAATAAAAAATGGAATGGCATCTATTACTGTCACTCCATTTTTATTGCGCAAATATTAATATGTCTAGTGATTGTATGTAACGGAATCCGTCACATTTTCTGTTACACTTTCATGAACAGTTTCAGCTTTGTTTTCATGTGGAACTGTTGCACTTTCATTTGCCATCGCAAGAAATTTATTGAGCATTTCTTCTGTGACTTCTGTTCCAAGCTTTTCTTCAAGCGTGGAAATGAAATTCTCTCCTCGCTTCTGTTTCTCCTGTAACTGTAATGTACGCTGCTGCTTTTTTAATTCAGCAAGTTCCTTTTTCTTGTCAGAAATAATTTCCTGATGCTTATTGATTTCATTTTCAACCTTTTCAATTTTTTTAGATAATGCTGACAGTGTCATATTCTTTCAATCCTCTCTTTCTCATTTTTTCATTAATTATCTGCTGACGGAGTCTTAATTCATCTCGTTGCGGTGTTGTCATATGTGCAAGACTTTTAATTATCCAGAGTGTTTCCCTGCCGACATATTTTTTTGCAACACGCTTCTCACATTCAGCAATCATTTCATCAAATGTTCCATCAAAGTCATACCAGACAAACACAAGCTCATCACTCGAAATCATTATTTTTTTATCCGGCACAGAAAATTTTGCAATGATGTTTTCTGCATTTCTTAGCAATGCTCCCTGGTTCTTTTCTATATCCAAAGTCCAACAGAAATTATTCCAGCCATTGTTAGAAGGGAGGCTTGTCGGAATCCTTTTTGTTACATGCTGTGTGTAGTATCTTATCTCATCCGGCGGAGCTTCTACATACGGCTCTCCAAAAAATCCTGCGTTACTGGGACACTCCTTTGATGGTTTTGCTGTGAAAAGTTTTAACAGATTTCTTTCATTTTCTGTTATGCTTTCAAAGCTGCCACCTGATAATTGCTTTTTGATTTTTTCTATTTCCATATTCAGTTTATTAAGTTCTTCATAAATATTTTCCAGCTCTTCTGATGAAATATTATCGTTGCCATCTTCAAAAATTTCTGAATCATTTTTTGTTTCATCTGATGACAATGCCTGTGGAAGTACTGCAATAATTTCTTCTGTTATTTTTTTAATCCTGACCGGAAAATCTTCTTTTTCTCCATCAGTTTCTGTCACAACCTTGCTTATTGCATTAATAACAGGACGAAGCATTGCATCAATTGTTTTTGGCATACTCCATCCGTCAGGCTGAATGATTTCTAATGCACTGTATATATCATCTGACACTCTGATTAACCTTGACATTTTTATTGTCTCCTTTCTTATCGTTACCTGTTACATCTGCTTCAAATTGTGTTACATACGCTGTTACATTTTTGTTACATGCCTGTTACACTGTTACACCCTGTTACATTTTTGTTACACCCATGTAACACAGAGCCTGTCTGCATGTAACAGATTTTGTTACATTTTTGCCCCTTGCATCACTTTTTCTACCGTTTTTTGTACTTCTTTTTGCAAGATACGCATTTTGTCATACAAAATCGCCCCTTAAAAAGTGGCTTGCAACCTTGTTAGGGAGTATCCCTAAGACCCTCTGGCACAACACATGACAATCATATTCACATTTTTTCTTTACACTTTTATTTTTTGTCATGTAATTTTTCTCCTGAAAATTTTTAAAAACCGAAACGGTAATTTTTAAATTATCGTTTCGGTTTTTGGTGTCTTTGAAAAATATTTTTAATCAATCCTTTAAAAAAATCTTCCGATTTTTTAAGGGAATATAAATTACTCTGTATAATTTTTCATGTAATTTTTCAATGCTTCTCTCAAAGAAATATCTTCATGGTCTTTCGCATATCTGTAGAACTCATCAAGAAGATTGTTTGATGTACTCATCCTGACAAGCTTAATATTTTTATTGTTCTTCACCTCGTCTCTTAAGTATGAAGTGATAGTTTTTTTCATTTCAATCTCTTTACTTCTTGAATATAAAAGTTCCTTTGTGCAGCTCATACACTGCATGAAGAACAACTCATATTCAACATTAATTTTATCCAGTATTTTATCCTGCATATTATCATGTCCTTTCACATTTTAATCATCACTTGCGCTGTCGGCATCTTCAATTCCTTTCACTCTTCCAATATGAAGCTGATTAGATGTATGCCATTCATCAGTTGCACTGTATATTCCGATTGGGTCTCCTGCCTCAAAAACTTTTCCATTGCCAAGATAAATTGCAACATGCCCTATCTCGCCATTCGATGTTTCATTTTTATAGAAAATCAAATCTCCCGGCTGGATATTTTCTTCTTCAATTTCTTCGCAGGCTTCGTACTGGTCTTTCTCCAGTCGTGGCAGATTTATTCCTGCCTTACCATAAACATATTGAACAAGACCTGAACAATCAAAACCACCATCATCAGGTGAACTTCCTCCTGATATGTAATCCCATCCTGAATATTTCATTGCTTCATCAACAATCTTCTGTACAGTTGCATTATCATAATTGTATATGTACTGATTGACAAGCTGCGCATAAAACATATTGCCATATGCATAACGCCAGCCACCATTGTAATCAATAGCAATCTGATTTTTATAAGCAACTTGTTTTCCTCCGGATTTTTCTTCAGCAAATGCTATTGCCAAATCAAGCGTGTAAGCTTTGCCGTTTTCTGCAACATAATCAATGAATCCTGTTCCATAATTGTAAGCCTGTATTGCGGTATTTATATCGCATTCCTTTTCGGATGCCTTCATAACACATGAAGCAAAATATTTTGCGCCTTGTGCAATCGACTCCTGTGGTGTCTTGAAGCTGTTAGGTGGAAGCCCTGCAGATTCTGATGACTGCATTACATCAGTTCCAATTCCGTGTGACTCAACTTCCATTATCGCAAGAAGATAATTCACATAATCTTCTATCTGTTCATTGACTGCAGCGTCTTTTACATCCTGCGTATAACTTATTGTATTATCTGATAATAGCTGTCTGTATAATCCTGCAATGACCTGTGCAGATGATGCATCCTTAACAGCTCCGGCAATTGATGATATAAGTGCAACAAGAAGAGAAACAATAACTATAACAACGGCTAACACGATAAGCAGAGGAAGAAGAATAACTCCAAGCTGTGATATCAAAGCAGCCGCAAATGCCATGATAACTGCTGTTATTTTTTGTATCGTTCCCATCCCCGACTTAGATATTGCAATATCTGACGAATGCTCCGTCTGATAATCTGTCGGGTCTGATTCAGGCTGTGATGATGCATCCTTTAATGTATCTGCATATTTTTTCACTGCCTCTGTTGCTTCTTTGGCTATCTCACTTGCTCCACCAGAACCGGCAGCCGCACCTGTCTGTGCTGCTGTCTTTGCTCCATTTTCAGCAGCTTTTTTTGCAGTCTGCTCTCCGGCTTTTTTGGTATTTTCCATTGCAGAATAAGAAGCCTCCTGCTCATTTATCCTGTATGAATAATTTTGATTATCTGTATAAGGCTGTTCATTCTTTTTATTTTTCTCATCAAAAAAAGTGACGGAATCCGTCACATTTTTTGATAACAATTCTGATTGTGCATCCAGCTTCTTCTTAAATCTTTTATATTCAGGAGACTGTTTGAACACCTCAAATGCTCTCTTCTGCTGTGAAGGTGAAAGGGAAGAAAACGCTTTGTATTCTTCCTTTGTCATGTAATTTTCTACAGACAGTCTTTCATATTCTGGCTTGGGAATCTTAAGACCGCTTTTCTTTATTTCTTCTTCAACCGGATTAAGAATCTTCCTTGTCGAACCAAACTGTGGTATTGATTTTACATTTACTTTTTCATCAGCAAAATTAATCCCCATAAGCAGCCTCTTTCATTTTTTCCTTTCGAGCCTTTTCCGCTTTCTCATGGAAGTTCGTAGAGAAAACTTCATACAGTGGATTATCCTTGCTCATAAGACTGTCAAGAATTATAACCTTCTTGCCCCATACCATTACAGACCTTCCAGGTCTATCACTTTTTAGGGCATCATATTCTGCCTGGGTCAAATCCTGAATTTTTGAAAGCCTTTCCGCATCTTCTCCTACCTGCTGGAAGAACATCTTATACCCACAATTCTGAAACATATCCCTTAAATCAGGATTTTCCAGTGCTCGTGTAAGATTCTGCATGGCGAGTGTAACAATACCGCCAAACTTTCTGTATGTGATTACAGCATTAAGAAGTATTTGTGCTGATGAAGCATTCCTGGTTACAACCTGTGTTTCATCCACAACAAGTCGTGTAGCTTTCTGCAGTTCCTGATTGTAGTTCATCCTGATTGAGAGGAAGAACATAATTGATATCATTACTGGCTGCCAGTAATTTTCATCAACATTCTTAAGTCCAAATGCTACAAGTCTGTAAGTACTTATATCTACATCTGATGGATATGCAAACATATCATATACACCATCTGTATAACTGTAGAGGCAGTTTACCATTTCATGAATAATCTTTTTATCATGAGCATTTTCGTTATTATCCTCAAGTATCATTAACTCCTTACGGACATCTTTAATTGTAGGCTGTATAAGATTATTACGGCTAAAAACCTTGTCATACACATTCTGTACTGCCTGCTCAATGAAGTTGCTGTGTTCCTGTGTATAGACTATCTTTTTCATTATGGCTTCAGTAAAGCTTGTTGCCCATTTTGTTACATCTGCTATGAACAGCTCTCTGTCCTTCTTTGTGCCGGCTTTAAACAGGCTTAATGGTACTTCCATAGGATTTATGTGTATATCGGACTTTGGTGTGAAATCTAGGAACAGGCCACCATACATGGCACATACATTCTGTGTTTCATTCTGTGGGTCTATTATCTGGAGGTCGTCATCTGTGGATAAAAGTGTCTGGGTTATTTCTGTTTCCTTAATAAGAAAACTCTTTCCTGCTCCTGTCGGTCCGATAATTATTCCCTGAGGTGATGTCAGTGACTTTCTGTTAGCAAATACCAAATTTTTGGTAGTGTTATTGATTCCATAAAATATTCCACCCGGTTCTGTTACTTCCGGCGCAAAGAACGGCTGTAATGCAACCAGAGAACTTGTATAGAAGCTCCTCATCTTCTTTACCTGTCTGACACCTGTTGGAAGTGCTGTGTTAAATGCCTTAAGCTGCACATAGTTATATGTTTCAAGATATGCACCGACATTTTTGGCTGTACGCTGCATTGATTCTATTCTTGCAGCAAGCTCATCCTCACTTCCTGCAGTAACAACAACCAAAAGACCTGCCTGTATACATTCCTCAGAATCATCATCGAGCTGGTCCATATATCCTTCAAGTTCAGCTCTCTTTTTCTTCTTGCTATACGAGATTCCTGTAACAGCCTGATTATTGCTTTTCTTGGAATCCGCTTCCTGGCTTATTGCCCTCTCGTTATTACCATAAGCACTTCTTAACATGCTTCTAGTTACAGAATGTTCCACAGGCGCATAATCAATGGTAACGAATGACTGGTAAGAAGTATCAGATATTGTATGTATGAGCTTTCCATCATCAAGTGCAGTATCAAAGTCTCTCGCAAACAACACTGATACATATGTGTCATTATTAAACATCATGAAATCCCTATACTGGTCTACTGACACAGGAATAACATCATACAATGCATCATGGTTGAAATCATATTCCTTCTTCTCTTCCTGGTAGAAGAAATTACGAATCATATTCAGTCTCTGTTCAGCCTTCATTGGAACTATTATGCTTCTCATTGCGCTAAACAGTCTTTCCAGTTCTGTATCCATTCCAAGAAAATAGCTTCTTGCCTCATCATATGTCCTTGTTCTGACTGTAATTGTAAGCGTAAGCACCCGGTTCAAATCATGAAGGTCAGAATTTTCCATCTTTTCCTTAATCCACATGCTTATGCCTTCGCTTACCTCCGGATAGTCACTTCTGTTAATGTCGGTAAATATATCATTAACGAACTGTGTCATATTCTGATATTGATTTGACACTGTTATCTTAAATGATGTACTCATTCCCTTTAAAAAATCCATTAATGAAAGAAGGACATTTGCCTTGTCCTCATCATCTTTGTTTACATATGATATGTCTGTGAATGTGTAGCACCTGTCATAAAGTACAGCTCCTTTGCTATTTTCAATCTGGAAAATGCCATTAGGATATGCCTTATGAATGAACAATGCTTCTCTGGTATTTTTAGGTGTTTTTACCGGCGCTGTTGTAAGTGTTATGCTGTCGCTGAATCTTTTAGCCGGATTCATATAAAATGCCACGGTTAAGCCCCCTTCCTTTTTCTCTTAGCTTTGTCCTTATTGTTAATGTTTCTTATGATTTGAAATTTTCTGTCTGGTTCTGTCTCTTCCGATTCATACAGAAGTCTTTTAGTATTGCCTGTATACATATATTCTTTTACAAGCTCTTTGACAGATAAGTAACCCTGATACTTGTAAAATCCTATAAATATGACAGGTGCAGCTACCGGCACAGCACAATATATTGCTATGGTAAGCGGTATCTTGAATCCAAGCACAAGTACGGCTACAACCGCACCTGCACATATAAATCCTTCTGCTATATGTACAATATCTGTCATTGAAAAGCCCTTCCAGAAATCGTTTTTATATTCCTTCAGGAAGTCTTTATTAATATTAATTTTCATACATTGTCCTTTCGTCACATTATCTTAAATCAAATGCTCTCTTTAAAAAGTTATCGCTTGACTTTACTGCAGTTGCCATAAACGGCATAAATATAAACGATAATATTACTGCCACTGCACCATCAAACCAAGAAGCAAGCAGACCTGAATTACACATGCCTGTCAGTGCTGCATTAAGACCGCTACAGAGCTGCATTACAAGTGCAATTACTATTATCTGCAGTGTACTTGTGAGAAAGCTTTTAAACCATGCTATCGCAGAATTTTCAATTCCTCTTCCACCTGAAAGTGTTGACAATGCAAGAGGTGCAACCGATATAAGCATGAAAAGATTAAGAAATCTTCCAAGTACTTCTATAAGGACTGTTATTGAGCAGACACCTGATATAATAAGATATATAGGTGCAAGCATTATCATTGCAAGTCGGAATCCTGCATCATAATCTCCACCTATTACTGTAGGAACTCCCTTTGGCAGCAACACTTTTGTTGTTGTGATTGCAAAACCTGTAAATTCCTGCATTATATCCAGACTGTTTACCATAAGGATATTTGCGACAATAAGCTTAATAAAAAGTTCTATCCATGCTTCCATTGTTATTCCTTCTTTCAGATTGCTTGCCTGCCGGCAGAATCCTACGAGAGTAAATATATTAAGGAACGCTGCACCCATCGAAAGGAACAATGGAAATACTGTATTCTTAACATAATCCCACGCTCCTACATTTCCTTCAAGTCCAAGAAACTGTAAAAAGGCATTAGCTGCAGGTGTAGTAAACGAACTTACATTTTTACCCATAAGCGTATATGCTATTCCCATAACAAAATTCCATAGTTCCTGTGCTATTGTGTAAATAGAACCACCTGATAAAAGGTCTATAACCCATTGCGGAGCTGCCAAAGCTACCGGATTAATTAATATGTTCACTGGTTCTCCTTTCCTGTTAAAAAGGACAGATTCTTTTTATAGAATCTGCCCTGCATCATTTATGTAAAAACATAATGTATTGCTCCCGATCACGAGCGTTAATACATATTTTTATCCAAGAATTGCATTAACAAGCTGTGGAGCAAGTGTCATTACAAGGCCACCACCTACTCTTTTAAATCCCATAGCCTGCATTGTTCCTTCCTGGCTCTGCATTGACACACCTACTTCAAAGAATGCCCATAACAGGATAATTGCTCCTATCGAACTTACCATTGCTGTAACAATTGCTATAAGATTATTAAAAGCACCTGTAACAATTGCTGCTCCATCCGTTGCTCCCTCTTCTGCAAATACCGTCAGTTGAGGAACAAATATAAATATGCTTACAAATGCAGCTATCATTAAAAACTGCAGTGCCTTTCTCTGTGTTTCACTCAATTTTATTTTCTGTTTTGTCATACTTTTTCCTTTCTGCCTATTGGCTGTGACGGAATCCGTCACTTTTTTACATTAAAAAAGAGCCTGTATCTTTTTGACACAGACCCTTACTCCTATTTATCTCTTCCAACATATTTACCGACTAAAAATACACCAAGTCCTGCAAGTACAATAAACATTACAAAGAATATCATGCCGAACCATCTGTTTAATGCAGCCGGGTTGATACCGACTATCAGTCTTGATAATACCATGCACAAAACAAGTGCCACTATAACTACTACTATTAATGCCAATACTTTAACCGGGCTTATTCCTCTTCTCATAAAACTACCTCGTTTCTTTTATAATTTATTCTATTAATGCGCCTGTAACATAACCATTATCCAGTGTTACAGATATTCTTCTGTCCCCATACATGTATTGTAGGATTCCTGTTGCTGTGTCTGACCTGTAATCCGTTGAAACTTCTGTGTCTGCGTTTTTAAATGCATCTTTAACTGTTGCATAAGTAGCCGTGGTGGAAAGCCCCATAAATGTTGAACCTTCTTTTAATTCCACAGCAATTGCATAACAATCAGAAGTGTTACCGGCTTTAGTGTTGTATTTAATCATTATCGTACTCTTATATGCATCCATATACATATCAAGTGTTGCTGTTTCACTTGATAATGTATTACTTACATATATATAACCCAAATCTTTGATTGAAGCTGCCGCTACAGGATACTTGAATGTATTGCCATTCAACTCAAATGTAAATGCCTTGCTATTCTTATCATAAGAAAAGCTCTTAACAGACTCTGTCTTTTTTACCGGGCTTGTAGCTGCTGTGCTTGAAACTGCCTGAGATGTAGTTCTGGCTGCGCTGCTGCTCTCTGCTGCTCTGGTCTCTTCAATTGATTCTTCTGTTATCTTCGCTGTCTTCTTAGGCATTGTAATCTTTCCACCAAAGGCAAAATATAATGTACTTCCGGCTATCAGCAGAATTACAACTGACAAAATAAGATTTATTGTGAATCCGGCTTTTGCAAAACTCTTCTTATTCTCATTCTTATCTTTCTTCCTGACAGCAAAAAAGATAAATCCAACAACAGGAATAGCAGACATTAAAGAATATATGTACCAATCCTTTTTAGGTACTGCCTGCTTGTTCTCAGACCGCAGTTCAGCAACTATCTGTGCAAGCTGCTTTTCTTCCTTTTCCTTAAATGTATCTGGAATCATATCAGGAGTAAGGCTTTCTGTAACACCGACTGTTGCATCCGCTTTTTGGGCATCTGTCTCTGGTGAATCTGTTGTATCCTGACTGTCTCCATCTTCATTTGTGACGGATTCCGTCACATTGTCTTCCGGCACTTTTTCAAGCTTTAGTCTGCCGGATTTGTTTTGCTTCATGTTGTTACCGCATGAACTGCAGAACATTGCTTCATCCGGATTTTCTGTACCGCATTTATTACAGAACATTATTGCTCTCCTTTCCGCTAAAAAAGGCAGATGCAATTAAGCACCTGCCATATGTGTGATATATTTTATTCCTTATCCATCCTGTCCATCAGGATAGCGTGACGGATTCCGTCACATTTCTAATTCTTCTGATTTCTGCTCTTTTTTGCCATTACAAGGCTTACCATAACTGCAAGTGATATTAACGCAAGTAAAGCATATCTATATACATTACCTGTATCACCAGTCTTTGGAATATCTGGCTTAGGAGTATTAGTAAGCTTCACTGTTTCTTCAATACAAACTGGTGCATTATCACTATACTTAAGAACTACATCATAAGATGCTTCATCAAGAATATATCCATTAGCAGCCTTTGTTTCAATTACTGTGTAATGGATATCTTCTTTATACGAACCGTCTTTATTGTATGTACAAATTGGAAGAAGCTTACTCTCAGCATAACCATTTTTATCTGTTGTTAATGTATCAAGCACTTTTCCATCTTTGTCTCTTATCTCAAACACAACCCCTTCAATCGGACTTCCTGTTACAGAATCAGTCTTATTGATGATGATTCTTCCAACAGCCTGTTCATCCTTCATGATTACTTTCTGAATTTCAGATGTTTCAGTTATTTCAAAAGTGACATCAACAGCCACCTTATAACCATAAGGAGCTGATTCTTCACGAAGTGTATATTTACCAACTGGAAGTCTTTCAATTACATGACTCTTTCCTGCTTCTGATATCCAGCTTTCTACAATCTTACCTTCTGAATCTATCACAGAAAGCTTTGCTCCTGGCAGTTCCTTTTCACCTGTAATATCTGTTTTTGAAAATTCAACCTTAATAGGTATATTTTCAAATGCAGCCTCAAGTTCAATAACCTTTACATTATCTCCCTTATATGTTGCATCAACATCAATCACCTTATCGCTCTTAACATATCCTGCCGGAGCTTCCAGTTCTTTGACATAATACTGTCCGAGTGGGAGGTCTGATGTAAATGTTACCTTTCCGTCTTTTCCTGTAACAGCCTTTTCTATCTGTGTATCAGCATTGACAATTACCTTACCGTCTGCATTAACGATATCTTCCTTAGTAAACAAGCCAAATACTGCACCTTCAAGAACTTTCTTTGTTTCAGAATCAGTCTTAATCACAGAAATCTGTACTTTCTGTCGTTCATTTGTAACATTCATTCCTGCATATACAACATTAGTATTCTGGTCGATATATGAAATGTCAGCTTCGATTGGGGTGTTATCAAGAATGAAACCATCAATCGTCTTAGTCTCTATAAGATAATACTTACCACAAGGAAGATTATCAATTCTTGCGATACCCTGCTCATCTGTTACGATAGTACTTATCTTATCTCCTGCCTTATAATATACCGTGTTAAGACCATCTACGCTAAGAATATCTTCTTTCGCATAAACATCAAATGTTACTCCTGAAAGATTACGCTTTAAGAAATTGAAAACGAAGTTATTCCAATATTCCTTCCTGATAGTTGCATCAGAAACAATTTCTCCATCTTTAGTTACAACAATTGAGCCTCTGGCTACCTCATCCTTCATATTTACATGCTGGACTTCTCCGGTATCCTTGACCGTAAACTGAATATCTGTTGCCTTTAGATATCCATAAGGAGCGTATTCTTCTCTAAGAGTATATGTTTCTCCAACAACAAGTCTCTTAATTACATGTGCTTCTCTGGCATCAGATGTCCATGTATCAACTACATTTCCGTTCTTATCCAATACAGTAAGCGTTGCTCCTGTCAATTCCGAACCATTAGTAATATCTGTCTTAGTAAATTCAAAATGTGTTGGACTATTAAGGAACTCCGCAGAAAGCTTTACGCTCTTAACATTCTGACCCTGATATGCTGCAGTAAAATCTATTACTTCATCATTTGAGGCATAGCCTGCTGGCGCTTTGATTTCTTTAGCATAATATGAACCAAGTGGATAATCTTTTACAAACTGGATTAATCCATTTGAATCTGATACTGATTTTTCAAGCAGAGTATCTTTGCTTACAATAACCTTACCGTCAGCATTAACTATGTCCTTAGCTGCATATAACCCAAACTCTGCACCTGCAACCGGTTTTCTTGTTTCTGAATCAAGCTTTGAAACAGATAACTCTACTTTCTGTCTATCGTTTGAAAATGTCAAAGCTTCATTTACAACAGGAGTCTTATCATCAACATAAACTAATGTCACTACCTGTTCATCCGGATTTAATACAAAGCCGTCAGGAGCTTCTACTTCAACAACTTTATACTTGCCAAGAGGAAGATTGGTTGCTGTTGCCTTTCCATCTGTCCCGGTAACAAGTGTTGTTACAAGTTCCCCTTTGCTGTAATGCTTGTTTCTGTTACCAGCAGTATCCTTCTGATTATCTGCTGTATAAATATCCTCAGCAGCATAAACCTCAAATTTTGCACCTGAAAGAGAACCTTCTCTATATGTAAATCCTTTCTCATCAGGATTTACATATAATCCGCCCTTATATTCATCAAGAACTTCACCGACCTTTGTAACAGTAAGCTGTCCTGTCACAGCCTTATCACTCTTTTCTACAAGAATAAATTCAGCTCCGCCATCTGCTGTATAAGTATCTTCTGATACAGTAAATTGTACTGGTGTTGAATCTAATACATAACCGTCAGGAGCTTTAGTCTCTACAAGCGTATAATTGCCCTTAAGAAGCTTTTCTGCTGTATATACACATCCATTCTCATCAGTTGTAAAGCTGTCAATTGTCTGCATTCCACTTGATGTCATTATATTAAATGATATCTTTGAACCATTATCATCATACAATTCAAATGTTGTGCCGGCTACATTTACTGTATTACCTGTATCAGCATCTTTTTTTACCATCTTGATATAGAACTCAATAGGTGAATCTTCCAGAATCTTGTGATAATTAGCATTATTCTCACTGATTGTTATTTCCATGTCATCAACAAAATAGTACTTATTATTACCTTTTGTCTGATGAACTGTGTATGTACCATATGGCAGACGCTTTGTAATGGCATAACCATTGGCATCTGTTGTTATTGTCTGTCTTGATTCCTCTGGAGCTGCATCATAACTTCCTGCAGATGTGAGATAGATTTCAAATTCTGCATCTGGTTCAGATGTCTTTACTGTACTACCACCCAAGAACTTCTGAATAGATATAGTTCCTTCATATGGTGTTTCCTGTGCAGCGTTGTCGTCTGTTGGAAGGTTGGTTGTTCTGACTGTATTATTACCCGAATCAAGAACTGTCTGTGCTACATATACTGTGTCATTAAGCAAATATCCTTCTGGAGCTTTAGTTTCCTGAAGTGTAATTGTTCCTAAAGGCAATGTATACATTCCGCTAATATCTTTAACAAGACCATCTGAACCAGTTACTAAATAATTATCAGCTAAAAATATATATCCTCTTTCATTTGTCCTAAATATCCATGTATACTTAGCTTCATTTCCCGCAATTGCCGGGTCTATGTCTGATAAAATGTCATAATACTTTACTGTATATTCTGCCCCTTCAAGTCTTGTATCACCAGAACCATGTCCATCTGCAGTCTGTTTCTTTAACAGTAATGTGATAGGGTCATTACCTGGCATATCTGATATTGTCTCGGTGTAGCTGTCCTCAGAATCGAGCGTTATTGAACGCACCTCATCATTAATAAGGAAGCCCTTTGGAGCTTTGGTTTCCTTAAAATAAAGAGTTACACTGTCACCTTCTCTGAATGTAGTGCTGTAATAATCTGTATATCCATCTTCACCTGTTGTTAATGTATCAAGCAAATCTGTACAGTCTGCATCAGAATATATAGATATTTCTGCTCCGTCAAGACTGTAGCAGCTATTGCCATCAGATATAGAAGGCATTGCTGACTCTTTATGGAATCTTACGCTTCCCGTAAGTTCTATTGGAGGATTATAAGCTTCTTTATATACAGCAATATTCTGACAATCATGGTCTGGGTCTGATATATATATAACTGTGCAATCCCAGTCACCAGTACTGATATTTGCTGCAACATTAAGCAGCTCCATACAAAGCTGATAACCTATCTTTGAATCATCTCCAAGTGCCATAGCGCCACTATATGTTGTATTCCAGTCGTCATTACCCATTGCTAAAGCAACAGTATGATGAGCAATGATTGTTCTGACATCTTCGGAATAATCTCTTAAAACGCCCCATTCTTCATCATCCCATCCATTACCTAGTGACCAATATATTACTCTTGCAACTGTATCGTTTGTGTATTCTGTTGAATCATAATAGTTAGTACCTGTTCCTGGTGTTGCTTTGTTTGGTGACGCACAAAGTCCCCAATATGTATCGCCACTAGGGTCTGATACGGTAAATATATTAGTTCCCCAATTAGCCATAGCATCATCAATACCGCTAAAGGCTTCCTGATAACTAATTCTATCTGATACCTCCTCAACTGTATATACACCATCTGATGCCTTTGCTGTTACTGGTGACATTCCTGTGATGATTGCTGTTACGGCCATAAATACTGCCAGAATACTTGATATTATTCTTCTGGATATTGGTATCTTTTTTCTTTTTACTCTTTCCATTATTTTACCTTTCTGTGACGGAAGCCGTCACGCTGACTCTGTTTAACTCTTACCCTTTTATCTGCTTGGTGGGTCTCTTACACTTTTCACGCTGCTTCTCCTTCCTGATTTTTCTGCACCAAAAAAGGAAACCCCTACCAAATTTAATCTGGTAAAGATTTCCTTATTTTTATTATGCAAGTTAAAACCTTGAACTATTAAATTGTATGTGACGGATTCCGTCACATGGAAAAACCGAAGCAGTTTTGCGAGGACTGCTTCGGTTCGAGCTGATTACTATTCCGACAATTACAACCCGGAAACAAGAAGTCATTCCTTACACTTCTTGCAAGTATAGAGTACCACATCTAATTAGTCCAATCTAGTCCAGTTTAGTCCAATTTTCAACTCATTCTTGACAAATGAGCATGTGATGTTCTCAGACTTATTTACTGGGATTGCAGATTTTTGAGTTTACTAATAATTTATATATTAAATTCATATTAGTTTAACAAGATTGTACTTTTTTCAATACAATAGTTGCCAGATTTGAGGCATAAAAAAAGAAGGGGAATAGAGCAAATCTGCTTTATCCCCCGAAAGATGTAACGGATTCCGTCACAATTATTTAGTTGCTCCACACGAACATATATAGCTGATTACTGTCTCATCATACTCTGCTGTATCTTCTACCCAACGCTTTTCTGTTACAGTTTCTTCGTGTGTTTCTTCTTCATGGTGAATAGTATCTACCTGCTCATTTCTGTATAGTACTGTACTTCTACCACATTCATCATATCCTTCATCTATCCTATTCATAGCATGCTCCTGATAATCCAAACCATTTTCAAATTCTTTACCACATCCTAAACATTTAACAGCATAAGCTCTCCATTCATACACAGGTTCATTCCAAGCCGCTTTATCTACCACGGTTTTTGTTCCAACAACAACATCTTCATAATGACCTGTTGCGTTATGGTGTATTCTTGTTGTAACTGGACTCCATGTATGTGTATGCTCTGGTACAGTTGGTGTAGCTGGTGTTGTGTCAGAAGTATTGCTGTTATTTCCATTATCCGGCTTATTATCAGGAGTTGATGTTTCTTCTGTATTTGCACTATTGCTCTCCCCTGATGGCTTTGTACCTGGAACATCAGATGTGTTCTCATTCTGTCCGGCATTATTTGTTTCCTGTTTATCACCTGCAGTATCATTCTTAACAACCTCTGTTGTTGTATTCTTGATTTCATCAGCAGAGATATCACCAGAACCTTCATTGCTCACTTCTGTTTCCTGGCCGTTATCTGCCACAACCTTTGCTGTTCCTTCAACGGCAGCTTCCTTAACTTTGAAACCTCCGCCATCTGTCTTTTCAGCAGTTCCGGTCACTTTAACAACATTTCCGGCAGAATCCTTTCCTTCAAATACCATTTCGCCATCCTCGTTAATTGTTGCATCTCCGGTAAGTGTAACAGTATTACCATCTGCATCCTTAACCTGCATCTGTATGTCTTTTGCTTTTGCTACAGTTGCACTCTCTGTAGACTGTTCTATATTTCCGACTGCATTATTACCTGCAGTATCTTTTTTTGCTCCGCAGGCTGTCACCGCTGCAAGTGATAATACTGTAAGCCCTACTATCATATATTTTCTAATCTTATCCATCTTAATCATAATAACTTTTCCTCGTATTATATAGTAGTAGTTTTTATAGACCCTCTCCAAGGTCTTTACAACTATTAGGTCATAGTCCATTCTTTACCTCTTCTGTAGGTTCGGCTATGATATATAAGATGCTGTGGATTGGTTTATTTCTCCTACCACTTGATGGTTTTAGGAAGGCTCCAACCACAGTCTCTTTGTTCATTTGTTAATCAGTTAGATACCGCATGACGGTTTATTTAGAACGAGGTTACAATCGCAAGGAGCACCCTGTGGTTTTAAAACAGCATTCATACATTTCAAAGGAGATTTATTATGATTTACATAGGAATTGATGTTGCAAAAGATAAGCATGATTGCTTTATCACCAACTCTGATAGCGAAGTGTTGTTTAAAGCATTTACCATCGCCAACAACTTAGATGGTTTTAATGATCTCTATCAAAAGATTGAATCCGTTATGGATGATGTGACAAAAGTAAAAGTAGGACTGGAAGCCACTGGACACTATAGTTACAATCTCCTTGGATATCTCATTGATAAAGGTCTGCCCACCTATGTTATCAATCCGTTACATACAAATCTGTACAGAAAAAGTCTAAGCCTTAGACAGACGAAAACGGATAAAGTAGATGCCCGCACGATTGCTTCCATGCTCATGTCTGATGTGAACTTAAAGTCCTACTCAGACACATTTTACCACAACGAAGAGTTAAAGTCATTAACTCGTTATCGTTTTGATAAAGTAAAAGAACGTGCCAAGCTGAAAACTTCCGTTTCAAGACTGGTCTGTATCTTATTCCCTGAATTAGAAAAACTTGTACCAACACTTCATATAGCATCTGTTTATGCATTGCTTTCTGAATTTCCCAGTGCTAAACATGTAGCCACTGCACACCTTACCAGACTTACAAATCTTCTTTCCGAATCTTCCAAAGGTCGATATGGTAAAGATACTGCTATTACTTTCAGAGATGCTGCAAGAGCTTCTATCGGCTCAAATATGCCAGCCAAATCCCTTGAATTGAAGCACACCATCAAACTTATTCAGGAACTTGATTCAGAGATTGATGAAATCGAAAATGAGATTAAAATCATCATGGATGAAATCAACTCTCCAATTCTTAGCATTCCCGGAATCAACTATCGCATGGGAGCTATGATTATTGCCGAGATCGGTGATTTCAATCGTTTTGATTCTCCTGATAAGATCTTAGCTTATGCCGGCTTTTCACCATCAACATATCAATCCGGACAACTGGATGGTGCCTACGCACATATGGAAAAACGTGGCTCCAGATACCTGCGATACGCTTTGTATAATGCCACCAAATATGTCTGTCACTGGGATCCAACATTTGCAGCCTATCTTGCTAAAAAACGAGCGGAAGGTAAGCATTACAATGTTGCCATATCACACGCTGTAAAAAAATTGGTTCGAGTGATTTATCATCTTGAAAAAACAAAGCAGCAATACATAAAAGTAGCTTAAATCTTTCTAATTCAATACTCTTTTTTTGAGCACCTATCACGATGCTCTTTTTGTCATGCAGTTTTCAAGGTTCAAGGAACTCTAACTGAGTTCCAAATATATCTAAAATACATTTCTGTACTTTATTCAAAAAATATCATTTTAAGGCTTGACTTTTAATAGTTAGTCTTCCTATCTGGTCTTATCAGATGTGACGGATTCCGTCACAGTCTTGGTCTCCATTCCAAATCTTCTTCTGGTTCTTCATTTTTCTCTTCAATATAATTATCATATTCTGTCTCATATAAGAGATATGGATTATCAAGGATATCCTCATCTACTATTTCCTCAATCTTCTCTTTTAACTTTGGAATATCTTTGCTTATTGACTCTTTTATAATATTATAATCAATTTTACCATATGAATGGACTATCCTGTCTCTCATACCCTTAATCTCATATAATCTTAACTCTTGATTATCAAAAAATGTTCTGTCAATATCTCTTATCTGTGCGCAATGTTCTCCAATCTGCACAAAACACATATTTATTGCATACTGGCTTTTCTTGTCAGTAAAAATCAATGGATAATTATAGTCTGATTCACTGCATATTTCCAATATATCCTCTATATATGAGTGTATATATGATAAGTTAAACATCAATCTGGTTTTGCTATTCATTCCCATATACTTTTACCTTATCCCTTTCTATACTTTTAGGCATTATCTCATATGCCTCTTTCTCGCTTATTACATCAACATTTTTTCCAAATTCTTCCTGAAGGAAATAATACAACCCAAAAAACTCCATTCCAACAGCTCTGTTAAGAACAATCATAAAATCAATATCACTATTTTCTGTTGCTTCTCCTCTTGCATATGAGCCGAACAGATATGCTTCTTTTACAAAATTTTGCTTTTCAAATACCTTCCGGCATTTATCTTTTATTTGTTCTATTGTGTATATCATGTCTGCTCCTTTCTGCAATAGCTGTGATATGTGACGGAATCCGTCACATATTTAATAATGACCTATAAAATACACTCCACCTATAACAATTTTTTAATCTTCATTTTCTTCCTCTGATTTTACATATTCTATTAATTGAATTTTCTTCTTAAGCTGTTTCAGGTCATTAAAAATCGTAGATAATATAATTACAATAACAACTACAAAGGTCAATCCAATTGCTGATGCAATTATTAAGCATATCATAAAAGTGTCTTGAGAATCATTCATATAGTTATCGTATTTTATTGCTGTACTCAAAAATAAAAATATTTTTTCCCATATATTCATAATTATTGAAACAGCAATTGTTATAATAACCAAAGTAAGAATGTTCTTTTTGTGTTCATATTCAGCTTTGCAATTAAAATATTCAAAGTTAAGTTCAGCCTTATCCATTGATGAATAATCTTCAAGCTGTTTTCTAAATATTTCTAATTGTTTATTTCTTCTCTCCTGATATGTAAAAGACATTACCCAGTTCTTAAACTTATTCTCTGACTGTCTCATATCAACTCCTTTCAATGTGACGGAATCCGTCACATATCAGGTACAATATCATATTTTCATATATCCATATTTCCAGTGATATTGTACCATACTTTTTTAGTTTATTTAATAACTTCCTACAACCATCACAACACTTATAGAACACGTAACAGTGAAAAATGTAAGAAATCTATAATAGTATTCTTTTGGATGTTTAGGTAAATCCAAACTGTAAAAACCTGATATTGTTGTATTCAATACCGTACTTATTGCAAATACTTCTGATGTTAAATTTCTAAAATGCATAGAAACTAAAAATATTAAAAAATTGATACAAACTAACACCATCCGGCTTCTCTTATTATGTCTATCTTTCTTCTTTATTTCTTCCAACACCATTTTTATATCAATAATAATGCTTATCACGATAAATATAATTACAATTATTTTAAATGGTTGTGCCATAATATTTATATCTTTAATCATGCTTTACCTCCTCTGGATATTGTTTTATTTTTCTCCATGACCCTGCTTGCTTCTTAATACTGTAAATAATAGTTATAAGAAATAATGGAGCAAAGGTAACAATATCTGATGCACCCATAGAAAATGCCTTTAAAATCCAACATACTCCTATTACACTATAAAGTGATAGCACTATATTTTTTGTAATATCCCTAAAATTTCTTTCAACAATTGATATTAATAACAGAATTATAGAAAATAATGTAATTAATATAAAAATCAGAACAACTATGCAAACAATTGATATTTCCATCCAATTTTGAGAAAATATATCTTTCAATAGTGCCTTTCCAACATCAATTATTTCTTTACCAGTATTATCCATTGCCTTTCTCCTATCCGAACCGAGTTATCTATAAATCTTCAAAGCACCTAGTATAGTAATAAAAATTTGTTTCAAATCTCCTAATGAACTTATAAAAAGATATATTGTTAATGGTATTGCGAGTATCATTAATCCCCACCCAACAACCATTATTGTTACACTTTCCATTTTAGTACGCTCTCGCTTTTCTTCTTTACGCCTCACTTCTTCAGCTATAATGATTGAAAATGATATTAATATCAAAATAATTACAAAAAGACCAAAGAATGACATACCTGTCATAAAGCACCTTCCTTTCCAATATCACATTAGTACTACATCATGTAAAAAATGCCTACTGCAACCAGATAGATAACAACCAGTATCATGATCGGAATCCATACTGCCTTCATGCCGGAAAATATATCATCTGCAATACTGCTCATTGCTCCCCTGTATGTTCCTGTAAAATACATTATATCTATTGGTTTATCTTCATTAATTTTCTCATGAAGTTCTTTCAGGTCGTGTATATTTCTCATTAGCTTCTTATACCTACGCTTATGAAGAACCTGTTTATATCCGTTGAATGTATTCATGTCGTAGGCTGCACATTTTAACTGCCATTTAATATGCTTCAAGAGACTTGATTTAATATATTGATATTCTATGTTATCCATAGTGTCATACATATACTCATTCCCACAAACCATATGATTGTACCTGTCCAGGTAATCATAATATTTATTTTTCGTCATTGTCTACCATCCTTTCTGTGACGGAATCCGTCACATTATGTTTAGCGGTTAGCAAGGTCATGATTTACTCTGCTTTCCCAGTAAGACGCTCTGGTTGTCGGCGCATTAAATAATGCTTTTGTAAGATATGCTTTGATATTCTTAATGTCGCTGGTTGTGCGTGACATCTGTTCATGTACATATTGCAGGTCAAGACCGTTAAGCTTCATGAAACGCTCCCTAACCATATCTGCCGAATAATCTTCGCCGGAAATGCGGATTGTATCCTTCTGTCGTGTCAGAACTTCGACAATGAGGTTGTAATACTCATCATACCAATCCTTGCACTCCTGCCTCTCAATCATTATGTCGTAATCAATATTTTTCTTAACCAAATCCCTGATATGTGCATATACCGTATTGGCATTTACCCCAGATATCTGTTTCTCTTTCCCAGTCTTATCAATCCTATCAATCTTTCCAGTATGACTGATAGATAGATTAGATTGATTGATAGATGGATTATTATATATATATCTATCAATCTTATCTGTCTTAGTAGATTGATTATTAATATTATTATATATATTATTATCATTCTCTTTATGAGGGTGGTGCAAATTTTGAACCAGTTCAGATTTTGAACCGGTGCAATTTTTGAACTGGTTCATTTTTTGAACCGGTTCAGATTTTGAACCACCTCTTAGGGTAGAATCCCCCTTGCAACCTGCATCTTGTATTTTTTTAGTGTTATTTATATTGCTTAAGGCAATTACTGTGTTAAATCCGGGTGGAGCATTATCAGGATGTCCGGTATCTGCTTTATAAGCTGCTACTGATGACTGGCTATCCAGATATAATACATTATCATTCTGTTTGTCATCACTGCTATATGTATCGCCTTGTTTGACTCTCGAATAGTCCATCACATAAATAATATCTTCCATTCCCTCGTTAGGATACTTCATTATCAGACCGAACTCCTGCAGCTCTCGCATGTATTTGATTACAGAGTTCTTGCTTACTCCCATATCCTTTGTTATTGCATTCAGGCTGTACTTTATATATGCCCTATTCTTATCGTCTATCCAGTTACGCTTCCTTGATAAGCTCATTCTATCGAGCAGGAATCCATACAGCAATTTTGACATTGCCGATAATCCAGCAAATCTCTCACATGTAAAAAACATTTTTGGTACGCTATAAAAGCTGTACTGTTCAGACTCTTCGCCATAGTAAAAGTCGAATTTCATCATCTCACCTCTCGTCATTGTGACGGAATCCGTCACATATTTATTCATCTCCTCTGAATGTTGCAAGGATATATATAAGACCTGCAACCGTTCCAATCTTGATAACTGTAGTTACTCTGTCTGAAAATGGAAGATGAAATTTATATGATATAATAAAGAGAATGATAAGAATAACAGCAGCCACAGCTTTTCGTATAGTTGCCTTACTTACCTTTTTTTCATTATCTATTAGTCGCTTCATAATCCACCTCTAAACTGTATATTCTGTCGTAAGCAATTGTTTTAATATGCTTTCCGTCATCCTGGGTGTAATGTAATCCTCTGTTGGTTAATTTAACGACCATGCAGCCACCCATACCACCACCGCTAAATGTATGTATTGTCACGGTATCACCTACTGCAACGGTTGTTTTACCCTGTTCATTAACAATGGTGTAAGATGTTATGTTATTTCCCGTCATCCATCTTATCTCCTTTTCCGTCACTGAACTTTGCAAGTCTCCTGGCATATTCAAGTACTGCTCCGTTGTCTTCCTTAACCTGTACCTCAATTTCATTCTCAATGATGTTTTCCTTTTTGTTATCCATAATGAACTCCTTTCTGCCTGTTGGCTGTGACGGATTCCGTCACAATTATTATTTAAAACTGTACCCCACCGGGAGAATAGACTCTAAGCACATTCTCCCTTTTGTTTTGCAGCTTAACATCTTCAACTTCGTACTTTTCTTCTGTGATTTTGTCTTTATACTGCCCTTTTTCACGCTTGTATCTCATCATGCAGTTGTAACTGCAGAAATATATATACCTTCCACCCAGCTTGTCTCTATACTTGTATGAAGCCATGTCATATTCTTCTGTACAGAATATTTTTTTACATTCCTTACATTTAATGTAACAGTTCTCTTTCTTTTTTCTGTAAACCACCATTCTTCTCCTTCACACTCTCCATATACCTCTCTGTAACTGCGTCTGATATAGAAGCTGCCTTCATCATTGCCATTATCACAAAAACAAAAACCGCAACCGTCATAATGATTCCTACAATAATGTAACCTGTCATATATAACCTCTCCCTTCCGGCAAGCTCCGGGGAAAATCCCCGGATACATTATTTTTCTATTTTCCACACAAGTTTGTTTCCGCATGTTCCACAGCAATTAGGATTAGTGAGGAAAGCGACTGCTCCAAAACACTTAGGACAGCGTCCTATCGCACCTACTCCTGCCAGCTTGTCAGTATCATATTCATCCTTTACGGCATTATCTGGCTCACTTGTCTTATCTGTATTATTATCCTTACTTTCAGAAGATTTATCATCAGGAAGATACTCTGGGTGGTTGTATATGCTGTCCTGCCCTGGTAACTGTTCAGATTGTTCAGCCTGTGTGACGGATTCCGTCACATTGTTGTTTTCGTATGGTCTGTACAATCCCAATCGTTCTGCCCTGCTCACAAAGTCATGCCAGGTAATCTCCTTCTTCCTGTTAATTGCAATTCCTCTTATGGAACAATCGAAAGATAAGTTTGTACCGCCAAAATATTCATGTGTTCTTCCACATCTGTCTTTCAAATAACTTTCCAAAACACTTGCCGGATTATATTTTTTCATATCAGAATTAGATGTAATATGGTGGAATGCAAGCTCTATATCCTTATTAGATGGCTCTTTAAGCTCTTTAACTACCTGCTTAATATCATTTGTCTTAACAGCACCGGTACTAAGTACCTTCGCCTGTTCCTCGTTATTAAGGCTTGCAAGTGTCTTAGCAGATTCTTTTGTAATCTCATTTTTTTTAAATTTATCCATAGATTCATCAGAAAGATTACCTGCGATTGTCTTATACTCCTGCACAACTGTCTTGCTCATATTCATAACACTAGCAAGCTTCTCAACTAATCTTCCACTTGCAGCTTCCGGGAACAATTCCGGATTTTCCTTAAGAAGTCTAGACATTCCCTCTACTTCACGCATAATTTTATAATCAGTCTTCCTGTTGTAACCGTTTGTACTGTATACTGCAAACTCTGCCTGCGCATCCGTCATAACCTTTACATAACATGGAATCATTGCGAACTGCTCTAAGCCTTTTTCCTCTGCTAAATACCTGCAGGCTCTGTATCGTTTATGTCCGGCAAGTATCTCGTATGTATCAGCTCCAGCTTTTCTTACAAGGAGAGGCTGTAATACTTCGCCATCCAGTTCTATTAAGTCAGCAAGTTTTTCAACATCTTCCTGTGGGATATCTCTGTACTGTAGCTTGGATTCTTCCAGCTTCTTAATAGATACAAGTTGTGGATGCATCTTCTTTGTCAGTATCTTTTCTACTGTTTCTGTCTTATCAAAAAAATTATTTAACTTAGGCATTATTCCACCTCCACAATCTGCAGTACTTCATCTGCTAGGTCTTCATAATCTCGATTTACAACGCTTTTACTTCTATGCATAAACAGTGGCTTATGCTTAAGAAGTGCGCTCTGGATTCCTGAATAATCAGATACGCTTGTTTCGAGTACTGGATAATCATGGTTTTCGACCAAATCGCTATAAACAATTCTCTGGCTTCGTAAATTCTTAAGCTTATTTACAAAAACCTTAAAATTAATCTCTCCGCATCTTGTCTCAAGCTTTATAATTTCCTTTATAACCAAATTGAGGTTATCTCTGGAAAAACCATCAAGGGATATTGGGATAAGCACCATATCAGATATGGCAAGTGCATTTTCAGTTAAAATACTAGCGTCCGGGTGTGTGTCGATAACACAGATATCATAATCATCAGCAATCGTAGCAAGATGTTTCCCAAGTATGTCTATATCCGCAAGCTCAAGAAACATGATATCGTTAGAGCCTTTTACGAAATCAAGGTTATTAAACCTAGAATGGTATATAGCTTTTCTGATATCAATACCGCCTCTTATCACCTGGTCGATATCTGGCTTACTGCGCTTATGCTTTGATATATCTGCATCAAAGAAGGATGTAAGGTTTGCCTGCATGTCAAGGTCTAATACAAGCACCTTTTTATCCTGTGCTGCATATGTTGCAGCTAAATTGAATGTTGTAGTGGTCTTTCCTGTGCCACCCTTTAAGTTCCATGTCGTAATAATAATCATAGTAATCTGCTCCTTTTTCTATATGTGACGGTTTCCGTCACATATTTATCTGTAACGATTTTTGCCATCATTTAATACAAGTCCATATAGCTCAAGATTCGACTGCTCACTGTCATACATATTTTTTACATTCTGCATTGCGCTTTTTCTAAAATTTAGAATCGAGGTTCTACTTCTATCCAATTCTTTCATCAGAATTTGTACCCCCTCTTTGAAAGAGTGCTTTATGTATAACTGCTCTAATACATACTTCTGTTCCTGTTCCAGGTTGTTATAACATGCCATTATTCTGTAGATTGTCTCCTGGGTCTCAATCAGACTCCTTACATTTGCCAATATGCTTTTTTCCCATTCTTCGTTTAGTTTAAAATATTGTTCTAATACATTCTGCAAATCAACAAGTGTATTTGTCGGTGCGCTTCCGTCTGGCTCTTTGCGTGTCATGGAAGCCGATTCTATCATTCCGACTTCATCCTTACTTTTGAAGATGTTTATAAGTTCAACCTGACAGCTAAGGATAAGCTGGTCATGATTCTTGAGTACATTAACAATGTAATCCTCACTGATTCTTCGCAGCATGTTCCATCTCCCATTTTTTTCTTCGAGCAATCTTGGCTGCTCTCTTACGCTCTGTGTAATTGTTCTGTGCCACTGCAGCATTGTAATCATATTCTGTCATATCATTTAACCTAAGCTCACGATACAAGCTCCAATAGCTAATATTAACCTTAGTTGCTATTTCAAGCATTCCATATCCTTCCTTAAATAATCGCTCAATCTCCGCACGCTTATCTGCATTAAGATAAACATTTTGCTTTCTTTTGGCTACCAACTCTATCACCACCTTTCTTATGTGACGGATTCCGTCACATTGTTTTTACCACCATTCTAAATATGGGTCTTGTCCCTCATCTCCTTGATTCATTCTGTAGTGAAACCATTCTCCATTGGTATATTTGATACACATGTTTCCTTCATCATCATACCAATGGTCTACCGGTTCTCCTTTATCCCATTTTTCCCAAACTGCCTTATGTTGCTCATAACAATCATTTACAGCATCTTCTATTGCAAGCATATCTGACTGTACAGAGTTATTGGCAATTACGAAAATTTCATCATTAGTCATTTAATCATTTCTCCTCATCTTCAATAAACCAAAAATTTTTCGTTATAGGCTCTGTAACCTGAATGACACATCCAAAATCTCCTGCCCTATACACACTTATATGTTTTGCTTTAATATCCACTACAAGGCTACTATCGTCATATATCTTAAGCCAGTCAGTATATTCAGCTACTTTCTTGTAATGCTCTCCTATTTCAACATTATCAGGTATGATGTAAGCACTGTAATCTCCATCAGAACCAAAAGCTAATAACATAGGTTCTGCTCCATTTTCATTGGAACCAAGTAAAAGTAATGAAGCTATATCACTGCTTCCAATATTCCATTTCTGAAAATCTTTATATGTCCGCATGTTTTCCTCCTTCTTTATATACATTTAAGATATAAGACAACTGTTTTTGGGTATAAAAAAACTAGAGGCTTGTAAATCACCTCTAGTTTTATGTAACAATATTTAATTGTGTGCCTTACGGCTATTGCTTAAGTTACATATCAGGTGTTTACTACCTTTTGTAACTTAATCTTACATCTTACACTTGGTGTAGGAATTCATATGGCAAAGAGCAGAGCTTGTGCAGTTGTTCTTCTGGTTTATTCAGTATTTAATATGATTTACATGCTTTTACTTGCAGGCATGCCTGGTGGATGGCTTATATTAGTATGCGGAATATATGCTACTATATATACATTCAAATATCAGAATGCTTGGCAAAGATATCAGCAGACAGGCAGGTTATAATCTGTGGTATAATATAATGTATAGACACCTTGTCTTGAAAAAGTGTTAGAATCAGCTTTTTTAAGATAAGGTGTTTTTGTATGTAAAATATCTCATACATGTGAAATCAATATATAGTATGAATGCGATTGAAAATGCATATATATTGTGATGTTACAGGAATGCAAAATAAAAAAACAAAAAAACTCAAAAAAAATAAAAAAAGTTGTTGACAACAGGTAGACCGGGTGATATTATATACAAGTCGCCGCGGTAAGCGGTAACAAATAAGACTTAAAACACCAGATAAATACTGGGTTTGAGCGATATAGATCTTTGATAACTGAATAGAAAGACAACCTTGAAATTCTTTGAGAATTTTAAAATGATTCATTAATGAATCTTGCGAGTATCGAAAGATACACGAACCTAAACAGTAAGTTTTGGTAAAACTATTTAAGCTAGTTAGTTTATAACTGACGAGGCAAACTTTTTATGAGAGTTTGATCCTGGCTCAGGATGAACGCTGGCGGCGTGCTTAACACATGCAAGTCGAACGAAGCATTTAGAACAGATTATTTCGGTATGAAGTTCTTTATGACTGAGTGGCGGACGGGTGAGTAACGCGTGGGTAACCTGCCTTGTACTGGGGGATAGCAGCTGGAAACGGCTGGTAATACCGCATAAGCGCACAATGTTGCATGACATGGTGTGAAAAACTCCGGTGGTATAAGATGGACCCGCGTCTGATTAGCTAGTTGGTGAGATAACAGCCCACCAAGGCGACGATCAGTAGCCGACCTGAGAGGGTGACCGGCCACATTGGGACTGAGACACGGCCCAGACTCCTACGGGAGGCAGCAGTGGGG